>JABAOF010005535.1_pt4 | contig 20953 bp, 21 predicted proteins | sample 7062171 | NCBI WGS metagenome assembly JABAOF01 (sample SAMN14538628, study PRJNA623070) | marine sediment metagenome | biome: marine biome [ENVO:00000428]; feature: marine pelagic biome [ENVO:01000023]; material: deep marine sediment [ENVO:00002113] | place: India: Gulf of Khambhat ...
ACGTATCAAGTTGCTCTAAACTGGGATGATTGGGGCACATGGATGGGCTCAGATTATAGCTATTCAGAAGGAAATGATTACGATCTGTTTCTCTATGATTCAGGAGGGCTCATAATCGCTTCCTCAAATAATGACCAGACAGCCGGGGCGAAGCCAGAAGAGGTCATTATAGATACAGCACTAAGCTCTGGCTGGCGGCATATTCGGATTTATAAATGGTATGCACCCAGAGATTGTAAATTAGAACTGTTTTTTTGGGGCGGATCTGATCTGGAATACTCAGAACCTGCTGGAAGTTTAGCCATTCCAGCAGATTCGCCGTTTGCGATTGCCGTAGGTGCAACCGATTGGTCAGATGATTCTTATCATTCCTACAGTTCCCGAGGACCAACAGAGGATGGGCGAATCAAGCCTGACCTGGTAGCGCCTTCTGGAGTTTCGAGTGCTACTTATGGTGATTTAGGATTTTCTGGAACCTCAGCTTCTGCTCCTCATGTGGCAGGAGCTTTTGCTTTATTGATGGGGAAGCTTCCTTATACTGNNTGGCAAGGATAACATATTTGGCCTTGGAAGATTGAAGCTTTCAAAAGTGACTGAGGAAGAGGTGGAGCTAATCCAAAATGAAACCAATGTCAACAAATCTGGGCTTATGATAAACAGAACGAACGAGGTTATTGTCCCAGAAGATGAACCTAGGAAATCTTCTGTTTTGAAGAGGAGACCTGTTAGCTCCCAGCAACGCAAATCCTCTGGTTGGATATATCTCCAGCAGGGCTTTAAAGAAAAGGCTCTTGAAGAATTCCTAAAAGCTATAGAGCTTGAGCCCTGGGTTTTTGAACTTTACTATGAGGTAGGCAAAATTTACAGCGAGAGAGGGGAAAAGAAGAAGGCCATTTCTTATCTTGAGAAGTACTTCATTTTTGGCGGCAGAGAGAAAGCAGCAAAAGAATTGCTCGAATCGCTGAAAAAGAAACAAGCCAAATGACTTCTTTGAATAAACACCTTCAGGGCAGTTGAAATTATTCAATTTGTCCTAGATTGGCATTCCTCATTTCTTATATTCTTCAGCAAATTACCTTAGTTTCGTTTTTCGATCCTTATGCTATAGTTCCAGCTAAATCTGGTAAATTTTGGAAGAATGGTAGCCTCTAATTTATTAATCTAACATCCAATCTTTATTTTTTATTTGAAAGGATGTCCTATCTATTTTGACAAATTGCTAACGGAAGGGTATAAATATAGCCACTTACTTAGCAAAAAAAGTGCTAATTTCAAACATCGACACAAAAAATGTGCATGGTTAAGAAGTAATATGGAAGAAAAGACAACAGTTCGTTTTTGGGCTTTTTTGCTTTTAGGGGTAATGCTCCTTGGAAATCCAGATCTTACATGTCAAGAAACTGACGCTTTCTATAAAAACCTTTTCAAGAAAGGTGAAAAATCATTTTTAGCAAAAAATTACAAGGAAGCTGTTAAGGAATTAGAAATAGCCGTTTTCGGGCTTTACAAAGAAAAAAAACTTCGGGGAAAAGCTTACGTTTATCTAAGTCTCTCTCATTACTATCTCAAGGATAGAAAAAAATGCGAAAAGTACCTAAGAGATGCTTTCGATTTATTAGGTGATGAAGAAATAAAAAAAATAGAGCTGGAAAAAGCAGCACGGTCCGACCTTGAAAAATTGATAAAATTCTTCAAGCTGAGAGACGCTGAGAAAAAACCTGAAAAGGATTAGGCTGTAATCAAAATAAAGATGAAAAAGCCGGCGCTTTGAGTTCCAGCAGCTTTGAAATTGAGTAAAAAGGGAGGCATAAATGGAATATAAAGGGATCGATAGAAGGGCATATAAGCGAATAAAAATTGAGGGAGCAACAGTTACCTATAAGGAGGGGAGATTTTTCTTCTCGAAAAAGCAGTATGTTGAAGAATTCTACCCTGTTGTTGAGATCAGCCGGGGCGGAGTTCGGTTTATGGGGAAAAAACTTTTCACAATCGCCAGCAAAATCTCATTAAAAATATCAATTCCTGATGAAGAATCTCCATTAATTCTCAGGGGACGTGTAAAATGGACATCCTTAGATCCTGCGATGAGCTATAAATATCAAATCGGGATTCAATTTGATCCCTTTGGACTGAAAAAAGGGTGTAATCATCCCGAGGTCTTAGAGAGAATAATGAAATTAGAGCAAAAATTCTTAACCGATAAAAAATCGGTTGATCATTAATAAGCTATCCGAAATAACTTTAATCACTTAATTAATTCTCGCTTCCTTAAAAGACTAAATTTCTCATTTTATAAAGCAAGATAAATCAGATAACTAAAGCTGGTAAAGCCTGGCCGCAAGCTTGCTTCGCATGTCAGTTATGGTTGACAGGTAACCAGAGCTAACCTATACTTATTAGTTAAAAAAGGAACAATTTATTAGTCCATATTTCAATTTAATCCAGGTATCCAATGACCCAGATAGAACAAGCAAGAAAAGGTAACGTCACGCCTTCTCTAAAAAAAGTAGCTGATGAAGAAGGATTTGCTGCTGAAATGCTACTCGATTTGGTTGCGCAGGGAAAGGTTGTAATCCCTCACAATCCAAACCGTACATCTATTCACCCTGTAGGCATAGGCCAGAATCTCAGAACAAAAGTCAACGTCAACATCGGGACTTCTATGGACTTCCCTAAGGAAGAAGACGAGCTGAAAAAAGTTGAAATCTCCTTAAAATATGGCACTGATACGCTGATGGACCTGAGTACAGGTGGTGATATAACAAAAATCCGCACCATGATCCTCAAAAAAGCCCAGATTCCATTAGGCACAGTGCCCGTCTACCAGGCCGCCATCGAGGCCATTGAGCAGCGGGATTCTATCGTCAACATGACCGAGAATGACCTATTTTCAGCAATAGAGGCCCAAGCTAAAGAGGGTGTGGATTTCATGACACTCCACGCTGGCCTGACATCAAAAGGAATAGAAAGATTGAAGAAACAGGGAAGGGTGGCGGATATTGTCTCTCGAGGAGGAGCCTTTCATCTTGCCTGGATGCTCCACAACCAGAAGGAAAATCCTCTGTATGCCCATTTCGACCGTCTGCTTGAAATTGCTCATAAATACGACATTACCCTCAGCCTAGGAGACGGACTTAGGCCCGGTTCCATCCTGGATGCCACTGATCGGCCTCAGGTAGAAGAACTCTTAACTCTGGGCGAACTGGTTAAAAGAGCTTGGGAGCAGAACGTCCAAGTCATGGTGGAAGGACCAGGACATATTCCTCTTGACCAAGTTGAGATGAACATAAAACTCCAGAAGCGTGTCTGCCACGAAGCACCATTCTATGTATTGGGTCCTCTTGTCACGGATGTTGCTCCGGGCTACGATCATATTGTCTCAGCCATAGGGGGAGCTATAGCTGCTGCGGCTGGAGCAGATTTCCTCTGCTATGTCACACCTTCCGAGCACCTCGGCCTCCCATCAGTCGACGATGTAAGGGTTGGTCTCGTTGCCTCCAAGATTGCAGCCCATGCAGCCGATATCGTCAAGGGTGTCAAAGGCGCTCTGGACAGAGATTTAAGAATATCTGAAGCCCGAAAGAAACTCGATTGGGCAGAGCAGCAGAAACTTGCCTTAGACCCCATAAAATTCCAAGACATAAGAAAGAAAAGGAAATCAAAATCTACGGCCTGTTCCATGTGTGGTGAATTCTGTGCTTTGCAGATTGTGAGCGAATTTCTCAACTCTGAAAAGGGAGAGGCCGATGACTTCTGCTTCTAAGAAGCTTCTTTTTGGAACAGCCGGAGTGCCCCTGTCTGCTTCTCCATCCTCTACCTTAGCTGGCATTCAGAAAATCGCCCAATTGGGCCTTGAGTGCCTGGAAATCGAGTTTGTCAAAGGTATGAAAATGGGAGCTGACCTGGCCCAGAAGATCAAAGAAGAAGCAAAAGCGGTCAACGTGGCCCTAAGTGTTCACGCTCCATATTATGTGAACCTAAATTCGGCCGAGGAAGGAAAAAGGTTAGCAAGCCAGGAAAGAATCTTGAGCTCAGCCAGGATGGCCGAGATCTGCGGCGCTAAGAGTGTTGTCTTTCATGCTGGCTACTATGGAAGAGTTGGGCCTGAAAAAGCTTTGCAAACCATCAAGGAAGGATTGAAGGAGATAGTCTCCATTTTAAAATCAGATAGAACTCAGGTTATCCTCAGGCCGGAAACGTTAGGAAAAAGGACGCAGTTCGGCTCGCTCGAGGACATTCTTTATCTGTGCCGCGAGGTGGAAGGAATTCTGCCCTGTATCGACTTCTGCCATATACATGCCCGGGAAGGGAAAGCGAACAGCTACAGCGAATTCAACCGAATCCTAAAAAAAATCGAAAAAAAACTGGGAAGCAAAGCCATAAAAAATATGCACATTCATATATCTGGAGTTGATTACAATGATAAAGGAGAAAAGAAGCATTTGAACCTGAAGGACTCTGATTTTTGTTTTGATGAATGGATTCAAGCTTTAAAGGACTTTGGAGTAGAAGGAATGATCATTTGTGAAAGTCCCAACTTAGAGCAGGATGCTCTGATGTTAAAGCAATTATATTGGGGTCAGACCTTTAAAACTTGCATAACTTGAGTTTTGAGTCTTGAGCAATGGGATCAGTCTTTGAAAACTTGAGTTTTGTGCTTATTCCCTTGAGGAAAACACTTGATTTTAATATCATCAAATAACTCAAGTTTTCCAAGTCTGACCCCGAGGAGGGATAAAAAATGCGAGAATACAAGTTATTGATCAAGGGGAAATGGGAAGAATCAAAAATCAGGCGAGAAATCAAATCTCCTTATGACCAGCAGGTTGTTGGTGAAGTCTATTTTGCCGAAAAAGATAAGACAGAAAAGGCGGTCACTGCCGCCTACGAAGCCTTTTCAGAAACAAAAAAACTCTCAAGTCTGGAACGTGCCCAAGTCCTGGAGAAAATATCCTCAGAAATTGAAAAAAGAAACGAAGAACTAGCTAAGTCAATAACTCTCTCCGGTGGAAAAACAATAAAGGCATCCAGAATAGAGGTTGAAAGAGCAGCAAACACGTTTAAAATCGCCTCTGAAGAGGCCAAAAGAATAGGAGGAGAAATTATTCCCCTTGACTTGAGTGCTCAAACTAAGGAACGTTGGGGTCTAGTGAGACGTTTCCCCATCGGAGTTATTGCTGCCATTTCTCCTTTCAATTTCCCGCTTAATCTCGTCGCTCATAAGGTTGCACCCGCTATCGCTTCAGGAAACACTGTTGTCTTAAGGCCCTGTTCCCAGGTGTCCATGACATCCACGCTTCTCGGCGAAATCATCAACGAGACCGACTATCCTCAAGGCGGAATAAACATCGTTCCCTCAGGATATGAGGCAGCCGAGATTCTCCTTACTGATGAGAGAATCAAGATGGTTACTTTCACTGGAAGTCCGGCTATCGGCTGGGAGCTTAAAAAGAAAGCCCACAAAAAAAAGGTGACGCTTGAACTCGGAGGGAATGCTGCAGTCGTCGTAGAGCCTGATGCAAACCTGGAATTTGCCCTTCCCAGGATGATACTTGGATCCTTTTGTTACTCAGGACAGATTTGCATATCTATTCAGAGGATATTTCTCCATGAAAAAATCTGCGACAGAGTCATGAGCGATTTCATCAAAGCCACCAAGAAGCTTAAAATGGGAAATCCTCTTGAGGAAGAGACTGATATAGGCCCGATGATAACGCTTGATGCTGCAAAACAAACTGAGGAATGGGTTGAAGAGGCAGTAGATAACGGCGCCAGCGTCGTCCTGGGTGGAAAAAGAGATGGAGTGATGTTTGAGCCGACCATACTAGAAAACGTCAAGCCCGAACTCCGCATCTCCTGGTTCGAAGCTTTTGCGCCGGTGGTGGTCGTTTACCGCTATAAGGATTTTGAGGAAGCATTAAGAGGTGTCAATCATTCAATCTATGGCCTTCAAGCTGGAATTTTCACCGGTGATTTGAAAAAAGCTTGGCAAGCATTTGAAATCCTGGATGTGGGAGGTGTTATCATCAACGATATCCCCACCTTTCGAATCGACCAAATGCCTTACGGCGGCGTGAAGGAGTCTGGATTCGGCAGAGAAGGCCTTAGATACGCTATCGAAGAGATGACCGAAATCAAGCTAATGGCCTTAAACTTACAGATATAGCCACTATTGGGACAAGGTCTTGTTTTTTGCCTAAAAAGATAGGAGTCGCTCGCAATCTAATATAATAGCACAAACAACTTATGTATGAGTAAAAGCAAAAAACAAGACCTGACCCCAATAAATTTCTTGACAGGATTTTTTTAGAGTCCTAAACTAAGATTTAATTTAGACCGTTTCCAAATCTATTCTTACCCGGAGGGACTATATGAAAGTAGTAAGCTTGGCCAAAGTCAGGGATACAGTAAAAGACCTAGTCCAGAAAGCAAACTTCGAACTCCAGGATGATGTGGTTGATGTCATCAAAGAAATGGAAAAAAAGGAAGAATCCCCAGCTGGAAAAGAGGTCATTAAACAAATCCTTAAGAACGCAGAGATTGCCAAGTGTGATAAATTGGGGCTATGCCAAGATACAGGTCTGGCTGTTTTTTTTGTCGAACTTGGTGAGGATGTTGAGCTCAAAAAAGACGACGGATTAGGAAGCCTGAGAGACGCCTTTTTCGAGGGCACACGGGCTGGATATGAAGAAGGATACCTCAGAAAATCTGTTGTCGAGGATCCCATACGGAGAAAAAACACCGGAGATAACACTCCTGCTTATATCCATTGGGAATTGGTTCCAGGCGATGCTTTCAATGTGACCTTTGTTGCCAAAGGAGGGGGCGCAGAAAATATGAGCGCTGTTAGGATGTTTGCGCCTGCTGCTGGGATGGAAGGTATTGAAGATTTTGTGGTCGAGACAGCAGATAAGGGAGGTTCTAATCCCTGCCCGCCGATTGTTGTCGGAGTTGGTGTCGGCGGAAATTTCGAATATTCTGCTCTTCTGGCTAAAAAAGCTCTTTTGAGAAAGCCCTTGGGATCTCACAATGCTGATCCATTCTATGCAGACATGGAAAGAAGGCTGTTGGAGAGGGTAAATAATTTGGGAATAGGACCTCAGGGAATGGGTGGAAGGATCACTGCTCTGGCCGTTCATGTTGAAGCCTTCCCCTGTCACATCGCCTCCATGCCGGCTGCTGTCAACATCCAGTGCCATTCGCACAGAGTGGTAAGCTTTAGTTTGTAGGATTTTTCCCAAAACAAATTTGAAAATTTAAGTCGCTCAGTATAGCCTCCTAAAAGGAACAGTGACGACAGCTAAAAGGAGAAGGAAATGATCGAGATCCGCTTTCATGGAAGAGGCGGTCAGGGGACTGTTGTTGCTTCAAAGATTCTGGCTGATACAATCTCTAAAGAAGGAAAATATGTCCAGGCCTACCCTGAATTTGGTGTAGAAAGACGCGGAGCTCCAGTTTTTGCCTTTATTCGTATAGACAGTAAACCTATCTATGACAAAAGTAGGATTTATAATCCCGATCATGTCGTTGTCGTTGACCCGACGCTCATCGAAGCCATCGATGTCACTGAAGGCCTGAAAGAGGGAGGCTATATAATTGTCAACAGCGAAAAAAAACCTGAGAAGCTGGAATTTCCAGATAAGTTTAAAGTTGCCACTATAAATGCCACAGAAATTGCTGTAAAGCATAAACTAGGGACGCTGGCTGCGCCTATTGTCAACACGGCTATTGTGGGGGCAGTAGTCAAGATACTGAGGCTGGCCAAAATTGAATCTGTGCTGGAGGCAGTGCGTGAGGGGGTCCCCATAAAACCCGAAGATAACGCGGCCGCAGCAAAAGAAGCATATGAAAAATCATAGTGCGTTCTTATTTTAGTTTTCCTATAAATATGGTATAATAAATGTTAGAAGATTTTAAGGCGCGTTTCATAAGTCAGTAAAGATAATGTGTAAGAAAGTTGTTTCGCTTTTTGCGCCTTTCACATGCATTCCATGAAATTATCTACAAGGATATATCATGAAAAAAAAGAAACGGGCTCAAAAGATTGTTTTCAAATCTGAAAGAGACTTTCCTCTCATGCCGATGTCAACCGGGACCATGCTCCATAATAAAACAGGAGCCTGGAGAAACATCAAGCCTGTCATTGACCTTGATAACTGCATTCAGTGCGGCATATGCTGGAAATTCTGTCCTGATGTATCCATTTTCGTCGAAGATGAATGGCCTGTGGTTGACTATGATTACTGTAAGGGCTGCGGCATCTGTGCAGAGGAATGCCCTACAAAATGCATTGCCATGGTAGAGGAGGAGAAATGAAAAAAGTAATCATGGGAAACCACGCTCTCTCCTACGGCGCAATGCTCGGCCGGGCTCAAGTGATTTCCGCCTACCCTATCACGCCTCAAACTCAGGTAGTCGAACTCCTCTCTGAAATGTGCGCAGACAAGACTTTGGATGCAAAATTCATCAAGGTTGAGTCAGAACATTCGGCCATGGCTGCTTGCATTGGAGCATCCTTGGCGGGAGCAAGAACGTTCACAGCTACATCTTCCCAGGGTTTGACTTTGATGCACGAGCTACTCCACTGGGCTTCAGGCGGAAGACTACCTGTTGTCATGGGAAACATAAACCGAGCCATGGCTCCTGGATGGAGTATCTGGTCAGACCAGAATGACAGCCTCTCCCAGAGAGATACTGGCTGGATCCAGTTTTATTGTTGCAGCAACCAGGAAGTCCTGGACACAGTTATCCAGGCTTTTAAAGTTTCAGAAAAGCTCCTTATACCCAGCATGGTGGTTCTTGATGCCTTCAGTCTATCCCACACCTATGAAGTCGTGGACGTTCCTGAGCAGGAAAAAGTGGATGAATATTTGCCTCCTTTTAAGCCCAAAATCAAAATCACTCCTGACGAGCCGCACGCATTTGGCGGTCTCACTTCTCCAGATCATTACTTTGAATTGAGATACAAACTCCAAAAAGAAATGGAAAAAGCTCCGGCCTTGATCGAAGAGACTGGGAAAGAGTTTGAAAAAATGTTTGGCCGATATTTAGGACTGGTGGATGAATATTGCTGCGACGATGCAGACATAATCCTGATTACTTCCGGAACTATGGGTTCAACCGCAAGGGTTGCCGCTGAACAGCTTCGCCAGGAAGGCATCAAAGCCGGAAATTTAAGGATTAAAGCCTTCAGGCCATTTCCCTTCGAGACAGTCAGGAAGATTGTTAAAGGAGCAGAGAAGATAGCTGTGGTTGACCGGAATATTTCCTATGGTCACCACGGAATGTTTTATGAAGAGGTAAAATCCGCCCTGTATGGATATAACGACAGCTTGCCCGTCTTCGGATTTATCGCTGGCTTAGGGGGAAGAGACATCACTCCTGCAACCTTTAAAGAAGTTACCAATCTTGCCCTGAAGAAAAAGAAGCCAGAAGAAGAAATTATCTGGATAGGAGTGAAGAGATGAATAAAGAAAAAAAGATGAAGCTTTCGCTCCCTGAAGAGGAACTAATGAACTCCGGCCATCTGGCCTGCCAGGGATGCGGGGCGACATTAGCCATGAGATATGTCCTCAAAGCTCTGGGACAGAAAGTAGCACTCTGTATTCCTGCCTGCTGCTGGTCGGTCATAGACGGGCCATTCCCCTATTCATCCCTTGATGTTCCTATATTCCACTGTGCTTTTGAAACAGCGGCGGTGTCTGCTTCTGGAGTGAAGGCCGGGCTGGAAATGGTCGGCGATACAGAAACTACTGTGGTCGCCTGGGCTGGAGATGGAGGAACTTTCGACATTGGCATCCAGGCCCTTTCTGGAGTAGCTGAGCGCAACGACGATATTATCTATGTTTGCTATGATAACGAAGCCTACATGAATACAGGCATCCAGAGAAGTTCAGCAACGCCCTATGGCGCCTGGACAACCACAACACCTGTCAAACACTTCAAGGATAGACCGAAAAAAGACATGGAAGCAATCATGGCTGCCCACCGAATTCCCTACATAACTACTGCTAGCATCGGCTATCCTGAAGATCTGATCAGGAAAACAAAAAAAGCTAAGGAAATCAAAGGGACAAGATTCCTGCATATCTATGCTCCCTGTCCTACTGGTTGGAAAAGCCGGCCTGAAGATACGATTAAGCTCGCCCGGATGGTAGTTCAGAATGCGACTTTCCCGATATACGAGATAGAGTGGGGCGAAAAATATACTTTGAACATCAAACTGAAAGAAAAGAAGCCGATAATCGATTACCTTAAAATCCAAGGCAGATTCCGACACTTGAGCGAGAAAGAGATAGCATTAATGCAAGAAGAAGTGGACAGGAAATGGGAACGGCTGCTCAGTTTGGTGAATAGTAAATAGTTGCAATAAGCGTTCGAAAAGCCTATAATTATTATCTTAATAATAACTTAAGCCAATCGGCTACTTTAGCCTGCCTAGCTAATCCGGTTAGTCAAGCTTATTATTAGAGGTGATAAACATGAAGAGATTCATCTTAATCCTACTTCCTATGGTTTTTTTGTTCTTTATCTCTGCGAATGCAGAAAAAGCAGGCCTCTTCGGCGACAACTCGTCTCCCGCGCCTGATTTTACAGCCAAGGATCTCAAGGGGCGTGAAATTTCGCTTTCTAAATACAGCGGTAAGGTTGTCTTCTTGAATTTCTGGGCAACCTGGTGTGGTCCCTGTAAAGCAGAAATTCCAGATTTCATCGAAGCGTACGAAAAATATAAAGACAAAGGAATGGAGATTATCGGGATTTCTGTTGATAAAATAAGCCCGAAATCAGTCCTTAAATTCGTGGAAAAATATAAAATTAATTACCCCGTTATCATGAGTACTAATAAAATCCAAAAAGACTATGAACCCGGTCCGTATGTTCCGACAACGATCATTGTGGATCAAAAAGGAAAGATTAGGCACAGGCATATTGGCTACATGGACAAGGAAACACTTAAAGACTATTTTATGGAACTAATAGAAGAAAAATAAGATATGTCCGGGGCTGAAAACGTATCCATATTAGTGGCTTTCACCGCCGGAATAATCTCATTCCTTTCTCCCTGCGTCCTTCCTGTAATTCCCTCATATTTAGCCTTTATCACAGGAATCTCGCTCGAAGAACTCTCTCAACAGGAAAGTTTAAAAAAAGTCAGAACAAAAGTCATCGCCAACTCCCTGATGTTTATCCTTGGTTTCTCAATCCTTTTTATTGCTCTGGGCGCTTCAGCCACTTTTCTAGGTAAATTTTTATACAGAAACATCCGTTGGTTCGAGATAATCGGCGGAGTGTTCGTCATAATCCTTGGCCTTCATTTTGCAGGAATTTTCAGGCTGAAATTCCTTGATAGAGAAAAGAAAATTCATCTTAAAAAGAAACCTCTTGGTTATCTGGGAACAGGTCTTGTGGGCATGGCTTTTGGAGCTGGATGGACTCCGTGTGTAGGTCCAATCTTGGGGGCAATTCTCACCATGGCCGCTTCAACCCAGGACGTGGTAAAGGGGATCGTCTTGCTCACTGTCTATTCTGCAGGCTTAGGACTTCCCTTTTTTCTCTCAGCTGTTATCCTTCATAAGTTTTTTGAGTATTTCAAAACCATCAGAAAATACTTCAAGATAATCTCGATAGCTGGAGGCGTGCTGCTGATTATTGTAGGAATTCTGCTTATTTCAGGTTATTTTTCCACATTATCAGCTTACTTGGGAGCAGACTTTTAACACTCTTATCAAACCAGTTTATTTGTGCGTTCAGCAAGTGCGGGTTTGATAAATCAAGCCCCTACAGAAGAAAAATCAATTTTTTGGGGCCTGGCCCCAATTTTTACCAGCGATAGGCAACTGCAGCCCAGGTAAATCCAGCCCCAAAAGCATCCATCAGAATAATATTTCCTTTTTTTAGCTTGCCTTCTTCTTGAAGCTCATGGAGGCTTATGGGAATAGAAGCCACAGAGACATTGCCGTATTTATGTATGTTTGAATATACTTTTTCCCGGGGGACCTTGAGGCGTTTCCCTGTTGCTTCGATGATCCTTATGTTAGCCTGGTGGGGAATAAAGTAATCTATATCTTCCTTCTTCAATCTAGCCGCCTTCAAAGCTTCCAAGGCTGCCTCTCCCATCCGTTTTACAGCATGCTTGAAGACATCGTTCCCTTTCATCTGAAGATAATGAAGCCTTTGGGCAACTGATTGGGCAGTTGCAGGAATTCTTGTTCCTCCAGCAGGCAGATAAAGAAGATCTCCTAATTTCCCGTCTGCTTTCCAGTAGTAAGAAAGCATCCCGGATTCATCATCAGCCTCTTCAAGAACTACGGCTCCGGCAGCATCGCCAAAAAGAACACACGTATTCCTGTCTGTATAGTCTGTTAACTTGGTTAACAGTTCTCCCCCGATTAGAAGGATTCGTTTGGATGCTCCGGTTAATATCAAACCTTCAGCCAGAATCATGCCGTACAGAAATCCTGTACAGCCTACTGAAATATCAAAAGCAGGAACATGGCCAGCACCAAGCCCTTTCTGAACCCAACAAGCAGTTGAGGGGAAAATTGTATCGGGGGAGGACGTCGCTACTATTATAAGGTCGATGTCCTTTACTCCAAGTCCAGCATTTTTGAGAGTTGTCCGGCCTGCTTCAATTGCCAAATCAGATGTCGCCTGGTCCTCAGAAGCAATCCTTCTTTCTTTTATTCCGGTTCTGGTAATAATCCATTCATCAGATGTATCGACCATCTTTTCAAGGTCAAAGTTATTCAAAATCTTGTCAGGGGCATAATACCCCGTTCCAGTAATCTTTATTCTTGACTTCCTATTTTTCTTCATGATTCCTATAGAAAAACTATTCTATACCATACATATTTCCCATTTGCAAATAGCAAAAAAGACAGGTAAAATCGAAAAATTACGATGAGAAAGCACAGATTTTGGTTTTCTCCACTCATCCTGCTCTGGTTTTTTGCCCTTTTTCCAAAGGTCTCATGGTCCCAAATGATTCTGGGACAGTACGAAGATGAAGCTCCTCTTAGGACTTGGAACACTTTGGGAATCACTACCGCTCGCTCGCTTGGCATGGGCGAAACACAATTCACTTTAGGCTCTGATTGCGCTGTCTCACTAACAAATCCTGCGCTCCTGAGCAGAATTCCTAAAATCACTTTTACTGTGAACTCGTCTTTCAATATAGCGCAGCTCTACAGGTATTCTATCGTGAACACAGGACCCCTCTACACGCGAGAAAATCTTTCTCTTGGCCTCTATGCCTTCGATTTCGCCGGCGCCTCTATCAGGTTGAAAAACTGGACTCTTGCTCTAAGTATAGGCCTATTAGAAAGTTACGACAGGCCTCGTGCACAAGAAGAATATGATCCTGGGGGCATAGTTTTATATCGTTTAAGATTCGACCAAGAAGGGAACCTTAAGAACATTAACTTTTCTATCGCCCGAAAGCTCTTTGGCGATGTTTCTGTCGGAATTGGGCTCAACTATGCCTATGGCCATCTCGAAAAAGATTTTAGCGAACATTGGACTACAAGTGCCATCATTATTACTGACAATAAATCCCACAAATTTAAGGGCTTTTATATCAACGGAGGATTTGTGTGGGAGTTGGCGGATAAGATCGATGTTGCTGCAGTATTCAGAACTCCTTTTGTAAAAAAGTCAGACAGCAAAAGCATCCTCAGGTATGTTTCTCAGCTAGGAGATACGGATATTATTACAGAAGCTTCTTCCCGTGATGAGTACAAACAGCCCTTAGTAGCCGGGGTAGGAGTAAGCTATAAATTTTCTCCAAAGTTCAGAGCTGCTTCTGATTTTACTTTCTATAACTGGTCAAAATACAGAGTCGATTATTTTGAAGAACAGCTCGAGAGAGATCTCAAAGATATAATCAAGGTTGGTGCCGGGATTGAGCACTCGAGCTCAAGGCGCATTTTTGGTCAAGAAGTAAACATTCCCTTGAGAGCAGGCTTGATTTATGACCCCCAACCAATGAAAGAACCAGATTCATCCTATTTTTATTTTTCCTTGGGGGCAGGTATTCACTGGGGAAAATTCCTTTTTGATGGAGCGGTGATGTTGGGTAGGGAGAGTGGCTCGAGAAACTCTCTCAGCGCAAGTAAAGTCGCTCTGTCATTTAGTTATCGATTATAAGTTTAGGTGATAAGGATATTAACCATGAAAAAAGTTATTTTCTTTATGACTGCTTTATGTCTTGTCCTTAGTCCTTTAAAAGCACAGGATTACTGGAACACAGAAATTATAAGCGTCGCCAAAAACCAGGATAATATAAAAAAACTCATGAAGATGAATCTTGATTTGCTGATGGAATGGAATAACAGGATTTATATCATAGCAGGCTTTAATGATTTCTTTAAGCTTCAAAAGGAAAACATCTCTTTTGCTCCAGAAACCTTAAATTTCTACCCTTACAAACAGAGCGAAGTCTCTCTTCAGGAAGGGCTAAACGGAAGATATCATTCGTATGCGGAGCTTGAGCGAGATTTGTTGGCCCTTCAGGATTCCTACTCTAACATTGCCAGAGTTATCGACATGGGTGATAGTCTTGAAGGAAGAAATATCTACGCCCTCAAAATTAGTGATAACGTCTACCAGGATGAACAAGAAGCAGAAGTGTTCTTTGTCGGATGTCACCATGCCCGGGAATGGATCTCGGTAGAAGTGCCTTTTCTTCTGGGGAAATATCTTGTCGAAAACTACGAGACAAACTCCCAAGTCAAAGACCTTGTCGATAAATGCGAGATATGGATCGTTCCCCTATTAAATCCTGACGGCCTTGAGTATTCTATTCATTTTTATCGCTACTGGCGAAAAAACAGGCGCGATAATGGAGATGGCTCTTTTGGCGTTGACCTCAACAGAAACTACAGCTACAACTGGGGACTTGACAATGAAGGATCGAGCCCCTTTCCTTCTTCCAATGTCTACCGAGGCCCTTCTGCTTTCTCCGAGCCAGAAACGCAGATAATAAGAGATCTCTTTGCGCAAAGGAATTTTCAGGCCGTAATCTCCTACCATAACTATTCCCAGATTATCCTCTATCCTTGGGGATACACAAATCAGCCAACTTCAGAAGCACAGCTTCTGGATCAGATAGCAGGAGACATGTCCGGGCTTATGCAAGCTGTAAATGGAAAAGTCTACGAATACGGTCAGGCTGGAGCGGATCTCTATCTTACTAACGGCGGTATGATTGATTGGACCTTTGGCACTTACAACATTCCTTCCTATACGCTGGAGCTTCCACCTATAGACGAGGAGCACGGTGGTTTCTTCAATGCTGAGGAGGATATTCAGCCGATCTTCAACGAAAACCTCCAGGCAATGCTCTATCTTATCGACTGGACCGTTCAGAATTTCAACTCAGGGATCAATCCATCCACAAGGAGAGAGAGAAGATATGGACTGAGAGCCAACCTGAAAGATAAAAACCAATTTGGAAGAGAAGCAAGAGACGAAGGGGAGGATAACGCTCCAATGCAGAACTCAAAGGTCAAATATAATGATCTTAAGACATCTAATATCAATAGTTATGCAACAGGTTCTAAGAGTGAAATAGCAGATTTTGGAATTAAAAGAACACATACGGCAAATAAGGCGAACAGGTTACAATATATTCCCGAACAGTGATACAAAAGCATAGAAGTAAAAAGGATTGAAAAAAACAAACAGATTGACAAGGAGCACTGAAAAATATTAAATACTGAAAAAGTCTAAGGGAAATAATGAAAACTCTTCTTCTTTATGAATTCGCCCTACAAAATCAACCTGCTGTTCCGAGAGAGGGCCTGCGATTCTGGGTTTTCTGGCTTCTCCTCAGCGTAATCTTGCTTCTTGTTTTTTTTATTTTCTTAAGGGAAAAGCGTTTAAGGCAAAGGCTGAATTTATTTTTTTCCAGAGCTAAAAGAGGATTTATCAAATCCCGACTTCAAGCCAGACTTAAAAAAGAGAATCTAAAGAAAGCAGAACTTTTAAAAGAATTGGGCGAAGAGACCCGGAACCAAGGTATAAGCGTTGAAGAAAGTAAAGATACAGATGAAGAGCTTAGAATACTGGAAGATAAAATGAACGCCCTCCAGGAAGAGCTGGAAGAGATGGAATCTGAAATCGAGACGTTTAATAATCAACTCGAAGAAACAAGTCAAAAGCATGAAGACCAGATTAAAGAAAAGGAAGCAGAATTAAAGCCCTATATGGAAAAACTGACAAAAGCAAAAGAAAAAGAAAAGCTTGTAGAGCTCGACCTAATAAAGCGGCAACATGATATAGAAGATGACGAAAAAAGATTAAAGGCTGCAGGAAAAGAAGCCAGAGAGATAGAGGAAAATCCTGAGCTCTCTGAAGAGGAAAAGAGAACTCGAAGAGAAGAAACAGAAGAAAAAATAAGAAAATTGGAAAAGGAAAAAGAAAAAACTCAAGAAGAGTTTGAAAGCCTCAGGGAAGAAAGACCAAAATTGGAAAAAGAGATAAAAGCGCTGCAAAGAAGTATAAATGAATGCGAAAGAACAATGAAGAATATAGATAAAGAGAAGAAGGAGCAGACGCAAAAACTTCAGAAGGAAATCAAGGAGCAGAGAAAAAACATGCAAAAAGTTCAAACGAAAATAGAGGAGACAGAGCAACAAAAAGAACCTCTTTTTGAAACCTTAGGGAAAATAATTGATGAAGCTAGAGTAAAGCACAAGAAGCTGGCAATCTTTTATTCTCAGATAGACAGGACGAACAGAAACATCCAGGAGATAGAAACAAACATACAAAATTTATAACCAGAAAACCAAATTCCATTTACTCCTCCCTTTCTTCAGTTTAAAATAGTATCTGCTCCAAAGTTGCTTTATCCTATGTCATTGCGAGGAGGGCAGTTACGTTTGTCACTGCGAGGAACAAAGTGACGAAGCAATCTCTATATATAATAGAATGTCATTGCAAGGAACGCAGAAGATTCCTTCGCTTTACTCGGAACAGGCTGCGCAATCTCATAAAAAAAGGTTGAGATTGCTGCGCTCCCTTCAGTCGCTCGCAATGACATAAAGGAATGAGTACTCCAGATTATCTATCTAGGAATTTTGGGGCAAAGCTTTAAATAAGATCATGAATAAGCCGAAATTGTTAGTACATATATGCTGTGCTTCGGATGCCCTGTATGTGTTGGCTCTTCTTAAAGAGAACTATTCAGTGAACGGATATTTCTATAATCCTAATATACATCCCTCTGAAGAGTATATGCTAAGGCTGGAAGAGACAAGAAAAATAGCCAAGACTCTTAATGTCAAGCTCTTCGAGGAAATCTATGATGATGAGAGATGGCTCAAGATCACCCAAAAATTTAAGGAGGAGCCTGAAAAAGGAAGAAGATGCGACGTATGCTACGCCATGAGACTTGAAAAGACAGCCCAGAAAACTTCCGAACTTGGATTCGATATATTCACCACCGTGATGAGCTTGAGTCCCTGGAAAAAGGCCGATGTTCTTAACCGATTGGGAAGAATGTTTGCCCGTAAATATAAAATTAAATTTTTAGAGGCCAATTTCAAAAAAAAAGATGGCTTCAAAAAAAGTGTCGAATTGAGCAAGAGCCATGGACTTTACCGCCAGGACTACTGCGGCTGCATATACAGCAAGAAAGATTAGATTAAATCAATGTAGGGGTTTGATTTATCAAACCTGTCTAATTATTTAAAAGTGGTGGGCTTTATAAATAAAGCCCCTACAGAAACAAAATATGAATAAAGAATGAAAACTGAGAATATGACAAAAAGACCAAAGGGATATGCTGCTGAGGTGGTGGTTTTTGGGGTAGTCCAGGGAGTTGGCTTCAGGCCTTTTATCTACCGGCTGGCCCATGAGTTTCAGTATAAAGGCTGGGTCAAAAACATTGGCTTTGGTGTAGAAATACATGTTGAATCTAAGGAAAAAACAGATTTTAAAGATTTCCTTAAAGCCCTCCAAGAGAAAAAGCCCCCTCTTTCTCAAATTGAAGAAATCATTCATAAATCTGCTCTTTTTAAAGGCAGCAAAGATTTCACCATAAAAAAATCAAAGGAGGGGGAAAGCTTTGTCTTTATCTCTCCTGACATCTCCATCTGTGAGAACTGCTACGAAGAGATGATGAGCCAACCGGACAGAAGGCATCAATATCCTTTTATCAATTGCACTAATTGCGGACCCCGCTACACGATTGTCAAATTCCTTCCCTACGACAGGAAGCAAACCACCATGGAAAGCTTCAAAATGTGTGAAGACTGTAACAGAGAATACACAAATCCGCTTGACAGAAGGTATCACGCCCAGCCTATCGCTTGTCCAGTATGCGGTCCTCATGTAAGCCTATTAGTTTCCAGAACAGGAAAAGTAATAAAGGGAGGAATCAGTAAAGCGGCTTCCTTGATAAAGGAGGGAAAAATGCTGGCGGTGAAGGGACTTGGCGGGTTTCATCTTATCTGCGACGCCAAAAATTATGAGGCTGTTCGCCGCTTAAGAAAAATAAAAGAGCGCAAAAAAAAGCCGTTGGCTCTAATGGCCCGGAATCTTGAAACCATAGGAAAATATGCTTTGCTCAGTCCTGAAGAGAAAAAAATCATGCTCTCAGCCCGCCGCCCGATTATTCTACTAAAGAAAAAAAGAGAGATTAAAGGAATTGCTCCTTTCCTTGATGAAATGGCATTCATGCTTCCCTACACTCCCCTTCACTATCTTTTACTCGAGCATCTAGATCTGATTGTGGCCACAAGTTCCAATAAAAAAGATGCTCCTATCATGAAAGATGAGGAGGAAGGGATAGGAGAACTCTGCGATTATATCCTGACCCATGATCGGCCCATCTATATGCGAGCCGATGATTCAGTGCTCAGAGTTGTTGATGGAGAGCCTCTTTTTCTGAGACGCGCTAGAGGGTATGTCCCCTATCCCCAAAGAGTTCCGAAAGAACTGGAATCCCCTAGCCATATTCTGGCCCTTGGAGGAGAGCTTAAGGACACAATCTCTCTTTATAAAAATGGCTATGTGATCACCAGCCAATTTCTGGGAGATCTCGATGAATACCAGAATTACAAATACTTCCAGGAGACTATCCAACATCTCACCAAACTATTTGAAGTCAAGCCTGAGGTTATCATCTCAGATCTGCACCCAGATTTTCATACAACAAGGCATGCTCAAAAATCAGGCCTCCCTCACCTTCAGGTTCAGCACCATTTTGCTCATGTCTTGGCTCCTCTTCTTGAGCACAAAATTCCTCCTCAAAACAAGGTTCTTGGAGTGAGTTTGGACGGCTACGGCTACGGAGAAGACGGGCTTGCTTGGGGTGGGGAATTTCTTCTGGCAGACTATTCATCCTACAAAAGGCTTGCCCATTTCAAGTATGTTCCCTTACCAGGAGGAGACATGGCCACAAAACAGCCGTGGAGAATGGCAGTATCCTATCTTATGGATGCATTCGACTCAAATCTCCCCGAGGTTAAGGCCTTAGAGAAAGTCAGTAATAATAAAATAAAAGCCGTTGTGAGTATGATCGAGCAGAAGATCAACAGCCCTCTTTCCTCAAGCTGCGGCAGGCTTTTTGATGCGGTCTCGTTTCTTGCAGGGCTTTCTCCTTTAGAGATTGAGTTTGAAGCAGAAGCTCCGATGAGGTTAGAATCTGTGGCCCAAGAAGGGATAAAAGAAAGCTATAGCTTTTCTGTGAAGAATAATATGCTCCCTTATCAAATTTCCTTTGCTAAAACAATAAAATCAATCTTGAAAGATCTGGAGCAAGAAATTCCCGTATCCTCTATCTCGGCAAAATTCCATAACACCTTAGCCCGGGTAATTATTTCCATGGCAGAGAGAGCAAGAAGAGATCACGGCATAAATACTGTTGCTTTTGTCGGGGGAGTTTTTTTGAATAAAAAATTGCTGCATACAGCCAAAAGACTTCTAGAACATAAGAAGTTTAATGTACTCAGGACAATAAATTATTCCCCTAATGATGAGTCAATTTCAATAGGACAAATTGCCTACGGTTTAAATAAGTTGAAATCAGCAAGAGGCTGAGAAAATCTTATTTCTCGTGCATCCCTTCTATATCTATCTTTATTCCCCCCACTAAAGAAGAGATGACGTTTATAAAGAGTGCGTTAAAAAAACCTAAGAAACCAAAAACTATAAATCCGAGCGCTCCTCCAAGGCCAGCATAGATGACGCCCCCAAGCAGGTTTCCTTTGTTCTCTTGGAATAGAGAAGGGAGGAATTCAACAATCCCAGCAAAATATCTGGTAGAACCAATAAAAGCGCCCGCGAATATGCCCAAGATTAGACCTACCGCACCCACGAAGAGCAAAAAAGAAAAAGGTCTTAAAGAGCGAAAAACGAAGTTATCCTTCTTTCTATCTTCGAATGCCCATCTTTCCTCTTTTCTTGCTTTTCTCGGCGATGGCATTTTTCCCTTTTTCCGGAGACTATCCCCACAGTCAGAACAAGTTTCTGCATCTGCCCTGTTCGCAAATCCACAGTTGCGGCAAATGATCTTTGGCTCGATGACCGAAGTAGGTTCTGACTGAATCCAATCTTGCCCGTCGAAATAATACCATCTACTGCTCCGGGCTCCGATCATCCAGACTCTTCCCTCATAGTCTTTAAACCGCAGTTTCTCCAATCCGTCTATGAATTTCTGTCGCGAAATTTTTCCCCGCCTATATTTCAGCTTCAGCTTAGCAAACGCTTTTTCTATCTCTTTGACTCTCTTTTCCATCCACGCCCTCGTGAAGTTTTGATCGGGCAACGAACCCTTTATCTAAGAGACTAAACCTGAATCATGTTACCTTCTCGCATTTTCCCAAAGTGACGGAATAAAGTAAAGCAAGATTTTATCTCCACCTGTAAGTTCTTTATTTTCAATACATTCATAATTTATTTATTTTCAATAACTTAACACAGGTGACTAGTTTTTGTGCAATTTGTCATA
>JABAOF010024965.1_pt2 | contig 20952 bp, 14 predicted proteins | sample 7062171 | NCBI WGS metagenome assembly JABAOF01 (sample SAMN14538628, study PRJNA623070) | marine sediment metagenome | biome: marine biome [ENVO:00000428]; feature: marine pelagic biome [ENVO:01000023]; material: deep marine sediment [ENVO:00002113] | place: India: Gulf of Khambhat ...
CCGCATCGCCGCCTTGGCATCGAGGTAGGCCTTCAGCGCATCGGCCGAGCGAGTCGCATACCGGTCCAGGTCGGGTACGTTCGGCGCCCTACCGCGACTCCATAGCCGCGTGATGACCTCCACCGCGAGCCGCTGCACGACCTCGGAAAGGCGAGCCGGGTCGCCGGTGTGAGCGAACGCGTACAATGGCTCGAGGCTGCCTACATCGTAGACCCGAACGTTGAGCCCCAGAGAATCGCCCGCGCTCACCACCGAGCCCAACAGGAAATGGNNCAGCGACCAGGGGTCGGCGATGCGGATGCCTTGAGTGCCGTCCAGTACCGTCGCCAGCAGATCGGCCACGCCCTCCGAGAGGTCCTCTACCGCTCCGCCGGTGGCTCGAAAGGGAAAGACAGCCAACCCGAGTCGCTCATCCGCTCGCGGCCCATCTCCGGTAATGCGGCGTCCCGCCAGATATCCGCCGGTCGCCGCGAGGACCGCGACCAGTACTACGGCGACCAGTCCCCGCGCTCGGGACATCTCTCTTCTGGGCGGCAACACGCCGGGCGCGATCGGCTCGGTCCGGCGCAAGCCTTCGGGCGTAAGATCGAAGGCCCAGGCGAGAACCACAGCCAGCGGCAAGCCGGCGAGGGCGACGATGACTACCGCGGTGACGGCCCAGTCGGGCAGATGGAGCGCCGGTAATACCGTCGCCGAGACCTCGACAACGACCCAAGCTGCGGCCCCGTAAACGGCGGCAGCCCGAATCACGCCCCGCCGCTTCAGTTCGGATAAGAACCTGGTGAATCTGGAAGGAGACGACGCCATGCGCTGTCCGATTGGCCCGCGGGGTCGTGGTCAACGGCGACCAATTGGACGCGAAAGATGAGTCATCAGGCCGCTATGAAGCAAGTGGACCCCGGCCGGCGGCCGCGCCGTCACGCCCCCTGCCGTCGCTCGGCGTCGGGCGTGAACAGTGGACGCTCAAAGCGCTCGCGGCCGAAGTCGCCGATCAGCCGCTGCGCCTCCCGCCCCGTGNNTCGACGCGGCACGCACCACCGTCACCGAGTACGGGTTGCGCAGCCGAGGGTCGCCCTCCACCCGCACGCTCAGGCGCAGCCGGTCCTGCAGGCTGAGAAACGTCCCCCGGTCGGTGAGCGTGTAGGCGCGCCGCTCGCTGGCCATCATCAGCACGGCCCCCATCCCCTGGCCCGCCTCCCGGTACCAGCTGCCCCCCGGCTCGAGCCCGGCCGCCGACCAGAGCTCCCGCTCGCGGGCGTGCGTGCCCGAGTCGTCGCCGCGCGAGATGAACAGGGCGCCGGCCCGGGCGATGCACCCCAGGGCCGCCGCGGCGTCCGCCTGCGGGCAGGCCGACGCCGGCCCATCCTCCGGCCCGACGATCACGAAGTCGTTGAACATCACGGGCCAGCGCGACTCACCGTGACCGGCCGCCATGAACTCCGCTTCCGCGCGCGGCGAGTGGGTGAGCACGACGTCGGCGTCGCCGCGGGCCGCCAGCCGCAGCGCCTCGCCCGACCCGACGGCGATCACCCGCACCCGATACTCGGGGTGCGCCCGACGAAACGCGGGCAGCAAGGCCTCGAACAGCCCCGAGTCTTCCGTCGAGGTCGTCGAGGCAAGCACGATCTCCTGCGGGCCGCCAGCGCAGGCGAGCCCAGCGACGCCGACGGCCAAAATGCAGAGCAGCGACGCAGCGAGCGCTCGAGTGCCGGCCGTCACCCGGGCACCCTCCGGCAAGCGATGGCGCGCCCTACGCTCGGACCCAAACGCCTCGCTACGTGTTCCCGGAAGATCCCATCCGCTGGGTGCGGAGCTCGAGGTAGGGATAGCCGTCACGGTATCTGGCGGCGATGCGCAGTCGCATCTGGCCGCCGCCCTTGGCCGGAAGCGAGATGATGCAGCCGTTGTAGCTCGCCGCGAAGATGAGCTGCCAATCGCCTTTGATGTCGGAGCCGTCGAAAAATTCCTTGAGCTGGGCCGAGTTGTGGCCGCTCATCTTGCTGATCAGCAAGCTCTGCTTGTCCTCGGTCACCTATTTTCCCTCCTCGCCGGGACGGATCGGCCAGGTAAACTTCGCCACGGTCTTGATTTAGCGTCGGAAAGCTAAGCGGCGTCCGCGCCCCTTACAAGAGGCGGCCGTTCAATCTTCGCTGCGATCCTGAAGCGTGTGCTCGGACCCGTCGTAGCTCATGATGATGGCCCGGTCGTCGTCGAAGGTCTCCAGGTGGACCGGACGCTTCCAGATCTTTTGCAGGTTTTCCAGCACCTCGCGGGCGTAATCGAGCCGGATCGGCACACCTTCGTAGCGGTGATGTAGCACGAGTTCGCCGCGGTTCAGGTAGTTGGCGTCGCGGACCAGCACCCAGGGCTGGCCGAAGTTGGTGAGCTGAAAGAGCAGGCTACCCTTGATCTCGTCGAAGGCGCGCGTGCTGATTCGGTACTGATTGCTCGATTCGTCGTACTCGTAGACGAACAGCTTGTGCTTGTGGCAAAACTCCGGGGTCAGAAACTCGTCGATGAACGTGACGTCGTTGTACAGCGCCCGCACCTGAAAGATCTTTTCGCGTCCCACGCCGGCGCCCGTATCCCAGGCCTCCCGCAGGTTGTAATCGTCACAGGCCTCCCACTCCGACCCATGACGCCCCTTGTTCCAACGCTCTTCGATGTCGCGGAAGAGCTGGAGGCCCAGCTTGTACGGGTTGAGGCGGCCGGGGTGCGTGGCCACCGTGCCGCTGTGGTGGTCGGCGTAGTCGATGACCTCGGAGTCACGCAAAGCTCGCTCGGTCATGATGGTCGAGTGCCAGTAGCTGGCCCAACCCTCATTCATGATCTTGGTGCGGCCCTGGGGCGCGAAGTAGTAGGCCTCTTCCCGGATGATCCCCATGACATCGCGCTGCCAGTTCGGAAGCGGCGCATGCTCTAGCAGGAAGAGCAGGATGTCCTTTTCGGGTCGGACCGGGAAGCGTTCTTCTTCCTTGCGCTCCTCATCCAGGCGCTGTGCCTCGGCCTCCAGTAGCGCCGACGGGTTGATGTAGTCCTCCATGTATTCCTTGGCGGCGAGTCGGCGGGGTTGCTTGCGCCGGCCAGGCTCACCCCCATCGGCATCGCGCGCCTCGTCGCGCCGGCGCCGTTTGATGTAGGGCGCGTTGTAATCGATCAGGTTATCCAGCGAGTGGCAGATGTCGAGAAAGCTCTCTACTTCGTCGGTACCGTTATCATCGACATAGCGGCGAATTCGCGCGGCATGGTTCGCCATCTCGTCGACCATCTTTCGATTCGTGTGGGCGAACGAGTAGTTGTTCTTGAAGAAGTCGGCATGCCCGTACACGTGAGCCATGACCAGCTTCTGATCGACCAGCGGGTTCGCGGCGAGGAGGTACGCGTAGCAGGGGTCGTTGTTGATGACCATCTCGTAGATCNNGTACTCCATGCCGAAGCGCCAGTAGGGATAGCGAGCGGGATAGCCGCCGTAGGCCGCGACCTCGTTGATCTCCTCCCAGTCGAGCACCTCGAAGATCACATCGAAGAAGTCGAGGCCGTAATCGCGGGCGTAGCCTTCGATCTCCTGCTGAAGCTCTTTCAGCTCTTGCGTCAACTGCTGTGGCATGAAATCTCTGGGCCTGGCGCTCTACTTGCCTTTTCCGAGAAAGTCCTTGATGGAGTCGAGGATGGAATCCCGGTCCGGTATCTGTGACAGGATCAGGCTTTCGTCCTCGACGTTCTCTTGCAGAGCCTCGAGGAAGTGCCCGGACCCGTAACGACTCTCCACCTGCCCGTAGCCGAACAGGTTCACGCTCGGCAGCAACCGCTCGCCGAGCAGCTCGAAGCAACGTTCGTCATCGCCGCCGCCCCAGTTGTCGCCGTCCGAGAAGTGGAAGCAGTAGACGTTCCACTCTTCCGGATCGTATTCGCCGGCGATGATCTTCGCGCCGAGCTCGTAGGCGCTGGAGATGCGTGTGCCGCCCGACTCGCGTGTGGTGTAAAAGGTCTCGCGGTCCACCTCGTGGGCCGCGGCATCATGGACGATGTAGCGGTTGGCAACTCCGTGATAGTGGGCACGGATCCAGGTGTCGATCCAGAACGACTCGATGCGCACGATCTCTTTCTGCTCGTTACCCATCGAGCCGGACACGTCCATCATGTAGATGATCACCGCGTTGGCCACCGGCTCCGGCTCCTCCTTCCAGGAGCGGTAGCGCATGTCCTCGCGGACCGGCGTGACCATCGGCGAGCGGTAGTCGTAGATCCCGGAGGCGAGCTGGCGCTTCAGCGCCTGGCGGTAGGTGCGTCGGAAGGAGCGGAGCGTCTCGGGGCCGGCCGTGCGGATGCTCTTGTAGCGGCTACGCCGGCTCTTCAGCGTACGCTCGCCCCGGGGCTCGATGCGCGGCAGCTCCAGCTCCTCGCCGAGCAGATCCGCCAGCTCCTGGATCGAGATCTCAACCTCGCGGAGGTGAACGCCGGGCTGGTCGCCGGCCGCGCTGCCTCCCTCGCCTTCGCCGGCTCCGATCGGAGTGCCCTCGGCGCCCTCGCCCTGCCCCACGCCAGCCATCTTCTTGCGGCCGTACTTGAGCTGAGGCAGCTCGATCTGCGGCAGCGGGATCGAGACGATTTCGCCGCCCCGCTTGCCGATCAGCTCGCCGCGGGTGATGTGTTTACGGAGGTCTTTCTTGATGCGACCCCGGATGATCGCGTCGAATCGCTTCCTATCCCGCTCGATTCGCTTGATCGAGGAGAATCCGGCGAAAGAGTCTCTAATCACTCTTCTTTCTCTTTCACGTCGCCGCGCGCGAAGATGCTGGCCACGAAGTTCAGCACATCCGTCGCGCAGATGTCGCAATACTGATAGTCGCGAATCAGGCGGCTCTTGACCACGTCGATCTTTTCCTGCGACTCTTTGTCCACCACGGACGAGACCAGGCTGGTGAGCTTGATCGAGTCCTTCTGGTCCTCGAACAGCTTCAGCTCCAGCGCTTTCTGCAGCCGCGAGTTGGTCGTGTAGTCGAACTGCTTCCTCTCCACGGCCAGCGCGCCGATGTAGTTCATGATCTCGGCCCGGAAGTCGTCCTTGCGGCTCTCCGGGATGTCGATCTTCTCCTCGATCGAGCGCATCAGCCGCTCGTCGGGCTCCTCGTACTCGCCGGTGTACTTGTTCTTGACCTTCTCCTTCTGCGTGTACGCCTTGATGTTGTCGATGTAGTTGGCGCACAGCCGCGAGATCGCTTCCTCGTCGGCGCTGATCGCCCGCTGGACCTCGTTCTTGACGATGTCCTCGAACTCCTCGCGTACCACGCTGAGCAGCTCGCGATAGAACTCTCGCTGTTCGTCGCTGGTGATGAGCGAGTGGTGCTTGAGACCGGACTCCAGCTCTTTCAGCACCATGAACGGGTTGACGCATCCCTCCTCGATGTCATCCACCAGGGTGTTGGAGATCTTGTCCTGCACGTAGCGGGGCGAGATGCCCAGCATGCCCTCGCGCTCGACCTCCTTGCGCAGCTCCTTCACGTTGTCCTCGGTGAACCCGGGCAGCGTCTTGCCGTTGTAGAGCTTGAGCTTCTGCAGCCGGGTGAGGTTGACCTTCTTCGGCTCTTCCAGCCGGGTGAGCACGCTCCACATCGCCGCCATCTCGATGGTGTGAGGCGCGATGTGCTTGCCCCTCACGCGATCCTTGTTGAAGTCGCGCTCGTAGACCTTGATCTCGTCGTCCAGCTTGGTCACGTACGGGATGTCGATCTTCACCGTGCGGTCGCGCAGCGCCTCCATGAACTCGTTGTTCTGCAGCCGCCGGTACTCGGGCTCGTTGGTGTGCGCGATGATCACCTCGTCGATGTCGGTCTGGGCGAACTTCTTCGGCTTGATCTTGTGCTCCTGCGAGGCGCCCAGCAGATCGTAGAGGAACGCCACGTCCAGCTTCAGCACCTCGATGAACTCGATCAGCCCGCGGTTGGCGATGTTGAACTCGCCGTCGAAGTTGAAGGCGCGCGGATCCGAGTCCGACCCGTAGATCGCGATCTTGCGGTAGTTGATGTCGCCGGTCAGCTCGGTGGAGTCCTGGTTCTTCTCGTCCTTGGGCTGGAAGGTGCCGATCCCCACCCGGTCCTGCTCGCTCAGCAGCAGCCGCTTCACCCGTACGTGCTCGATCACCTTGGTCCAGTCGCCCTCGTAGCGGTCCATGTACTGGTTGAACATGAAGCGGCAAGCCGGGCACAGATCTCCCTCGATCACGATGCGGCGCGAATCGGCGATCTTCTCGTTGACGTGCTTGAGGAAGATCTGCCGGAACTTCAACGGCATCAGATGCAGCGGCTCTTCGTGCATCGGACAGGGCATCCCTTCCTCCTGCGCACGCGTCGCCGCTTCGGGCGTCGCCAGCTCTTCCGGCAGGCGCGGCGCGGCCGCACCCTCGCCAATCCAGCTGAAGGTGTACAGGGCCCCTTCGGGTGTCCGCGAGTACTGCTCCAGCCCCTTCTTGAGCAGACGCACGATGGTGGACTTCGCGCTCCCAACCGGCCCGTGCAGCAGCAGCACACGCCGCTCGGGCCCATAGCTCATCGCCGCCGCCTTGATGGTCTGCACCAGCTTCATCAGCGCGACGTCGAGGCCGAAGATCGCGTCCTTGCCGTCCTCGAACGGGTCCTCGAAGAACTTGTAGTGCGTGATCTTCTTCTTGTACTCCGTGTAGTCCTCGGTCCCGAAGGATGTCAGCATGTCGTACAACCGCTGGAAGGCGTTGCGCGCGACCAGCGGCTGTTCGCGAACCACGCCCAGATAGTCCTGAAACGATCCTTCCCAGTGAAGATCCTGGTACCGCTGGGCATCCTGCTGCTCGCGGATTAAGCCGATGATATCAAGTTCCTGCGCGGCCATGCTTCGATCTGCTCCCTTCGGTTATGCTGCCTACAAACTCGTCCGCCCTCTCGTAGCGGAGCCTACACGTCTAATCGCGTAACCCTTCGCGCAAGCCGGCCGGAGCCGTCCACGTACCACCCTACCCAATCCCTCCAAGCCTGTTCCCGCTATCGCGTCGCCTCAGTTGACCTGAGAGTCATCGACCACCTGGCGAAGCAGGCGGTCGATTTGTGTGGGAGAAACCGGGAAGAAGTAGCGATCGGACACCCGGTTCAGTGCCCGGCGCACGGCTCGAAAGCCGCTGGCCACATCGCGATAGATGCGGGCCAGGTCGTGTTGGCCGGCGAGCTCGCACTCGCTGGCCATGAGATAACCTGTCGAGCCCATGCCCTCGTAGTAGTCCAGCCCCGGAGCGCCACGCCGGTGTACGCGGGCGATCACGTAATCCGGAAACAGCCCGGTCAGCCAGAGCGAGTAGTTACCTAGATGTGCTCGAAGTAAGAACTGCCGGCGCTCCGAACTCTCGCCCTCCAGGTCGGCCACCACCTCGACCAGAAAGCGGTACATCTTGTCGTCGTAGCGGGCGATCCGCTGCGCCCGCCCACTCTCGGCGAACTCGACCAGCAGTGCCGCCACATAGTCCGCGATCTCGGCGTCGTCGAGCCCGCTCTCCAACAGCGTGTGCCGCACCATCACGTAGAAGGCCAGCCTCGGCGACAGGGCCGTCACACCACCGGTCTCCATCACCGCCGCCAGCGCCTCCGGCCGATCGAGCAGCGCATCCAGACCCTCCTCGGCCAGCTGGCCTTCCCAACGCTGCCGGCTGCGCTCCGTCCGCCGCTCGAGCAGCCAGAGCAGCTGCTCGATCTCGCACGATCCAAACGAGGCGCGAACATTGGGCAGAATCACCGACTACCTCCAAAAAACCGTGACCTACCGTACTGCTTGCTCCCTGACTCACCCGTTTTTCCCGTACCCTATAACACGCATTCGGGTCCGGAGCGTTCCGATGGGGGCCCCTCCGTTGATCAGCTTATCGTCTGCTAGATGTTTGTCGTTGCACGTGTGAACCCACCCCCAAGACATCACCGCCACCGTGACGACCGAATGTTTAATGCGGTTAATGCAGTTTGTGGAAAGTTGGCATGGCAGGACAGCGAACGTGTCACGAGCATACGCCGAACCAGTATGACGGAAAACCCTCGCAACGTCAAGTTCCGGGTTGCCTGCCTGATCGACGTGTCACAGGCGCCGCAAGCGATCAGCCGCCTCTTCGAGCGTCGCGACCGTTTTGCAAAAAGCGAAGCGCACGAGTTTAACTCCGCGCGTTGGATCGCTGAAGAAGCTCGAGCCCGGAACGGTGGCGACCCGCGCTTCACGAGTGAGCCAGACGGCAAACTCATCGTCAGGCAGACCGCTCAGCTGCGAGAAGTCAGCCAGCAGGTAATACGACCCGGCCGGGCGGAGACAGCGAAAACCGGCAGCGGTTATACCCTCGAACAGAACATCGCGCCGTTCACGATAGTCGCGTGCCAGCGCTTCGTAGTAGCTGGAGCCCAGCTGCTCCAGTCCCACCGCGCAGGCTTCCTGCAGCGGCGCGGGCGCGCCGACGGTCAGGAAGTCGTGCGTCTTGCGAATCGCGCCGGTGAGGTCGGGGGGTGCGACGATGGTTCCGACGCGCCAGCCGGTGATGCTGAAGGTCTTCGAGAGGCCGCTCACCGTGACGGTTCGATCTCGCATGCCATCGATCGAAGCGACGGGCAGATGCTCGCGCTCGTAGATGATGTGCTCGTAGATCTCGTCCGTGAAGGCGAAGGCGTCGTGTTGGACGCACAACTCGGCGATCGTTTTCAGCTCGTCGCGGCCGAACACGTGGCCGGTCGGGTTGTTGGGCGTGTTCAAGATGATTCCACGCGTCCCCGCGTTGAACGCGCGCTCCAGCGCCGTCATGTCCGGGGCGCCGTCCTCGCGCACCGCTACGAACACCGGCCGGGCACCGCAGAGGATGGCGTCCGGCCCGTAGTTCTCGTAGAAGGGCTCGAGTATGATCACCTCGTCGCCCGGGTTCACCAGCGCGAGCATCGCCGCGGCCATCGCCTCGGTGGCGCCGCAGGTGATCGTGATCTCGCGGTCGCCGTCCACCCCCATCCCGTAAAAGCGCCGGTACTTCTCTACCAGGGCACGCCGCAGCCGCGGCGCGCCCCAGGTGATCGCGTACTGGTTGATGTCGGCGCGGATCGCCGCGCACGCCGCCTCCTTCAGCACCTCCGGCGCCGGAAAGTCGGGGAAGCCCTGCGCCAGGTTGATGGCGTCGTGCTCGCGGGCCACCCGGGTCATCTCCCGGATCACCGACTCGGTGAAGCCGTGCGTGCGGCGCGCGGTTCTCAGGGCCGGCGGATCGGTCGTCATCTCGAACGCCCCTCCACGATCAACTTTCCACGGCGGCCTGCACCGGTTGCAACTCCGCGTCCTCGCGCTGGGCCGCCCGGCGGCCCGCCTCGATGTCGACCCGCGAGAGCAGCAGCATGCCGCCGACGAAGAAGACCACCAGGCTGAGGATCCCATAACGGCCAGAGCCCAACATCAAGGCCAGCTGACCGACCACCAGTGGCCCGAAGATCCCGGCGAACTTCGAGAACACGCTGAAGAAGCCGAAGAACTCCGACGACTTGCCCTTCGGGATGAGGCTGGCGAAGAGCGAGCGGCTGAGCGCCTGCGAGCCGCCCTGCACCATCGCCACGCCCACGGCCAGCGCCCAGAAGTGCCAATTCTGGGTCATGAAGAAGGCCAGCGCCGACAGGACGGAGTAAACCGCCAGCGCGATGTAGATGCCCTTCCGCGCTCCGATCCGGTCGGCCAGAGCGCCGAAGGCGAAGGTGAAGGGGATGCCGAGGAATTGGACGAGCAGGAAGGCGCCGATCATCGTGTCGTCGCTCAACCCGATCTCGGTGCCGTAGACGGTGGCCATCTTGATGATGGTCCAGATGCCGTCGGTGTAGAACCAGAAGGCGACGAGAAACTTCAGCAGCTCTTTGTGCTCACGCACCTCGCTCAGCGTCTCACCCAGGCGGCGAAACCCGGCACGCACCGGATTGATGCGAAGCGTCTCATCGGCTTCCAGCCGGCGCGGCGGCTCGCCTACGTGGCGGAACAGCGGGATCGAAAAGCCGGCCCACCACACCGCGACGGTGACAAAAGCGACGCGCGTCGCGAACCCCGCATCGATCAGCCCGAATGCGCCCGGCGCCAGGATCATCGCCATGTTGACGGCGAGCAGCACGCCGCCGCCCACGTATCCCATGGCGTAGCCGGCGGTGGAGACCCGGTCCACCTCTTCCTTCGAGGCGATGTGCGGCAGCAGCGAGTCGTAGAAGACGTTGGCGCCGCTGAAGCCGATGTTCCCCAGGATGAAGAGGATCGAGGCGAGGAGCCATTCGCCTTGGGTGACGAAGTAGAGGCAGGCGGTCGCCGCCACGCCGAGCCCGGCGAACGCGGCGAGGAAGCGCTTCTTCGCACCCATGAAGTCGGCGGTGGCCCCGAGGACGGGGGCGGCCACGGCGATGATCGCCATAGCGATGGCGGTGGTGGTGCCCCAGTAGCCGGTGGCGACGTTGCCCGGCATGCCCGCCGCCGCCACCCGGGCGTAGTAGATGGGCAGGACGGCGCCCATGATCGTGGTGGCGAAGGCCGAGTTCGCCCAGTCGTAAAGCGCCCAGCTTCGCAGCTCGCGGCGGTGCAGCCCCAGGGCCCGCAGCACCCCGGCGGATCGCTCAGCGGAAGACACCGATTCCACTCTAGTACGCCCTCCCGATCATCTGCGGCGCGCGGTCGCGCGACGGAAGCTGTTGAATGCCACGCCGGCGATCATGCCGAGGGCCACGGCTCGGCACGCTGGCGCTCGCTTCGCTCCGACTCGAATTCCCTTGCGAGGGCGCTGAGTTCCGCGGCCAAGGCTGCGCGCTGCGCGTCGGTTCGTTTGCAGAGACCCGGCTTGCGCCGCGCTAGCGACGCGAGTCGGAAGTCGGTCCAAAGCTCCTGCATGCGCCCGCTCCATTTGAGCGCCGCGGCTGCCAGCAGCGGCAACACCGTGGCGGCGAGCGCCGCGGCCGCCAGTCCGCCCCAGCGCCCCGCAGCGGCGATGACCGCTATGTAGTAGAGGGGCAAGATCACCATCCCGGTGAGCAGCTTGACCGTCGCCACCATCTCGACGGCGGGCCGCATCAGACGGCAGAACAGCCACGCGACGAAGCAGGGAAGATACCACGCCGCGACTCCCGCCGCCGCAACCAGCGCGGCCGGCGTCAGCGCGGCGGCGTCGCGCAGCACTTCCGACCTGCCGCGCTTCAGCTCGCCGGCGCGAGGTACATCGGCATCGCCGGCACCTACGCGACGCAGGCGCCGCGAATAGCGGCGGAGCGATCGGGACAGCCGCCGGCCGCGCGTCGGATCCCGGCTTTGCAGCCAGGCGTGGCGCTCGGCGTGGCCTCGCAGCCACGGCAAGCGCTCGGCGAGCGAGACCCGCTCCCGCCACCCGAGGGCGTCGCGCTCGCGGCGGAGGACGAGGTCAGCCGTCTCCAACAGCGCGCGGTCCCCGAACTCTTGGGTGTTCAGGGTCTGCTTATAAAGGCCGCGAGCGATGGCGCGGGTGAGCGACTTGGCCCCTCCGCCCGCCGCCGACTCATGCTCGTCCCGCCACTCGCCCACCTCGATCGGCGACCCCACCGCCGCCACCACCGGGCTGCGAAAGCGCTCTTTGCGCTCGTAATTGAGACCGATCGGCACGATCTTGATTCCCAGACGCCAGCCGGACTGTGCCTCGGCCGCCAGCGCGACCCGCGCCGCTCCGCGCTTCAGCGGCGCCAACATGGGCAACGAGCGGCTGCCGCCCTCCGGGAAGGTGAGCAGCGTTCCGGCGTCGTACAGTTCGTCCACCGCCTCCTGAAACGCCAACCGGTTTCGGTGTCGCAGGTCCGGATCATCTTGCAACCGATAGAGCGGAAGGGTGTCCACGGCCCTCAGGATGTGCCCGAAGATCGGGATGTCGAACAGTGGCGCCTTCGCCAGCACCCGCACCCGCCGGCGCGCCGCGCCGAGGGCGAGGAGCGGGTCGGTGAGCATGTTGGGGTGGTTGGCCACGAGGATCACGGGGCCAGGCGGCAGTTCCGGCCCCACCCGCTCGACGCGGTAGAAGATGCCGGCCGAGGCGATACCCCAGCGCACCGCGGCACGGCCCAGGCGAACGATCACCGCTCCGCCGCTGGATCGCTAGGACGGATCGTTAGCCAGTTCACTGGCTCAGCCCTCGCCCCAGCCCGTGACAGAACGTCCCGGGCCGGGTGCTGGGAGCGGCAGGGAACACCGGTCGAAGGGGATAGGTTTTTGATTTTAAAGGAATTAGCGGACCGGACCGGGCCAGACGCCCCCCGGTACGACTTATGCACTCATGAGTTGAGGCGAAATCTATCAGTCGCGCAAGTAGGGAGGCCCGTTCAGGACCGGTCCGCCCCGCTGGCACTGGCGGCGGAGGCGCACCAGAAAAAGGGTTCGGTTCCAAAGCAGACACGGCCTCTTGCCGAGGCGGTGCGCTTGGAGCACAGTTCAGATGCATGGTTGGCGATCTTGGCCGGCATCGACCTCTGAGACGGGAGATCCGTAGGAAGGAGCAGGTATAACATGGCGAAAGATACGATCACCATTACCGACAACCGCACCGGAAAGACGTACGAGATTCCGATCGAGTACGGCACCAACCCGAAGAAGAGCGCGCACATTCGGGCGATGGCGCTGCGGGAGATCAAGGTCTCGGACGACGACTTCGGCCTGCTGAGCTACGATCCGTCGTTTCTCAACACGGCGGCCTGCAAGAGCAAATCGTCGCTGGTCGACGGTCAGGAGGGCAAGCTTCGCTATCGCGGTTACCCCATCGAGCAGTTGGCGGACGAGAGCACGTACTTGGAAGTCGCCTATCTACTGATCTACGGGGAGCTGCCGACGCAGAGGGAGTACGACGAGTGGGTGCGGAACATCACCTACCACACGATGGTCCATGAGAGCATCAAGAAGTTCATGGACGGCTTTCATCACGACGCCCACCCGATGGGCATGTTGGTGGGGACGCTGGGCGCCCTGGCGACGTTCTATCCCGACGCCCGGAACATCGGCGACGACGAGTGCCGCAACAAGCAGATCTGGCGGCTGATCGCCAAAGTGCCGACGATCTCGGCCTTCGCTTTTCGGCACAGCCGTGGACAGCCCTACATATATCCCGACAACGATCTCAGCTACGTCGGAAACTTCTTGAACATGATGTGGAAGACCACGGAGCTGAAATACGAGCCCAACGAGGTGCTCGAGAAGGCGTTCGACGTGCTGTTCATCCTGCACGCCGACCACGAGCAGAACTGCAGCGCCAACGCCATGAGGCTGATCGGCAGCTCGCACTCCGATCCCTTCACCTCTTTGGCCGGAGCGACCGGCGCGTTGTGGGGTCCGCTGCACGGCGGCGCCAACGAGATGGTGCTGAGGATGCTGGCGGAGATCGGGGACGTAAAGAAGATCCCGGCGTATATCGACCGGGCGAAGTCGGGAGAGGTGCGGCTGATGGGCTTCGGCCACCGGGTGTACAGGGCCTACGACCCGCGGGCCAACATCATCAAGAAGTACGCGGAACAGGTCTTCGAGGTGACGGGCCGCAACCCGATGCTCGATATCGCGCTGGAGCTCGAGAGGATCGCGCTGGAGGACGAGTACTTCGTCAAGAGAAAGCTTTTCCCCAACGTCGATTTCTATTCGGGCATCATTTACCAGGCGATGGGCATACCCGTCGAGATGTTCCCGCTGCTCTTCGCCATCCCGCGTACCGCTGGCTGGCTCACCCAGTGGCGGGAGATGCTGATGGATGAAGAGCAGAAGATTTGGCGGCCGCGTCAGATCTGGACCGGGGAGAAGGACCGCGACTACGTGTCGCGCAGCAAGCGCAAGTAGTCGCGCGCCCCAAAACAGAAGCGCCACGCCGGGCTCACCCTCGGCGTGGCGTTTCGCGCTTTTCTGTCGGACCGACCCTACTTCTTGGGGCGCTTGCGCTCGCCTAACACACCCTCCAGCGCGGCGAAGACCCGGGGCTCAAACCAGATGCCCTGGCTCTCGCGCAGCGCCTCCAGCGCCTCTTGCTCAGAGCAGGCTGGCCGGTGCGCCCGATTTTCCGTCATCGACACGAACATCTCGGCCATACCAACGACCTGCGCGCCGAGCGGGATTGCCGAGCCCTTCAATCCCCGCGGGTATCCGGAGCCGTTCAGGCGTTCGTGATGGCAGCGAACGAATTCCACCGCCTGCCCGATGTGGGTCAGCGGCTTCAGGATGCTGGCTCCGACCTCGGGATGCTGCTGGATAGTTTGATACTCGTTGGTGCTCAACTGGCTGGACCGCAAGACCAACGACTCGGGAATCGCGATCATCCCGATATCGTGGAGCAGTCCCGCGGTCCGCAGCTGATCTACCGGCCGCGCCTGCAGACCCAGCTTCTTACCCATGGCTTCGGCGAATTCTCCGACCCGTTCGCTGTGACCCTTCAGTCGGGGATCCTTCGCCTCCATAGCGCGGACCAGGGCCGAGAGCATCGCCACCGACACTCGCTCTAACTCGCGCGATTTAGTGCGAACCTCCTCCGTACGCCGTTCCACCTCGGTGCGCAGCCACGCCTCGAGCCTGCGCCGATACAGCTCCTGGCCCCGCCGCCTCAGCGCCCGGCTCACCGACTCGTTGAGACTTTCAACCGAGATCGGCTTCGTCAGGTAATCACGCACGCCCAGCCTCAGCGATTCGACAGCGGTATCCGTATCGGCCGCGCCGGTCAGGACCAGGATTGCCAGATCCGGGTCTTCTTCCAGGGCCAGCCGCGAGAGCTCGATCCCGTCCATCTCCGGCATGCGGATGTCGGTGATCAGGAGCGCGACCCCGCCCTTGGCCAGCCGCTGCAACGCGTCCGGCGCGGAGCCAAAAGCCTCGACCGGATAGCCTTCGCGGCTAAGCGCCTTCTCGAGCAGGCTCAGCACCGTCAGCTCGTCGTCTACAACGACGATCGGGGTTTCCTCCGGCGGCGGCAGGCCGACACCGATGGGCCCGGCCGCGTCGGCTTGAAAGGGTGTCCAGGACATGCTTTGTTTGTTCGGCATCTAAGCTGAATACTAAGATTCAAGGCTGAAAAACGGCGGCTTGGCGGGAGCGCCTCGGTGGCGCGGGCGGCTAGGCCGCACCCGCTCGGGGTCATAATATCGTTCAATGCGACGAAAAAAAGTAGGCCGGCCGGCTCAGCCGACGCCGGCCAGATTGGCCTCGTGAACCGCCCGGGGGCGCACTAAGTAGCGTCGGCGAACGATCTCCGCCACCCTCTCCGCATTCGCCAGGATCGTCAGGGCGGTATTCACGGCAAGGGCGGTCGGGATCACCGACCCATCGCTCACGTACAGCCCAGGATAACCGTGCACCTCGCCCGCCGCATCCACCACACCGTGCGCGGCCGAGTGAGACATACGACACGACCCCACCTGATGCGCGGTGGAGAAATGAAGATCTTTGTGCGGTTCACCCCGGCTATGAAACTCGGCGTCGATCAGCCGGCAGCCGTTCCGCAGCAGTATCGATTCGAGCAGCCGCTTCGTGTTTCGGTGATAGCGACGCAGGCCTGCGTCGAGTTCCAGTCGCGGCTCATCCCCTCCGGCATGAAGCTCGGCGCTCGGCGGCGTGAGACCGAAAGCCACCAGCACGATTATCCGCCTGCGGTAGAGCTTCATCAACTCGACGTTGGCCTCACCCCAGTAGCCCGGACGGCGATCATCTCCATCCAGTCGGAGCCGGGCGGCCGCCACCGCCTGCAGCGGCAGGGGCTTCCCCGCCGAAATCGTGACCCCGTGAGACTCGAGGAATTGGTAGCTGATCATCCCCGGGTGCGAACGGCCCGTGTACATGTCGGCGTCCGGAAACCCTTCCGGCAGCAGGCCGGCTACCTTCACGCTGCCGTTGAAGGCGATGTTGCGCCCCACCTGCGGGCTCAGGAACCGCAGGTGGTCGCGAGAGGCGAGCAGCAACCGGGCGCTGCCCACAGTGCCGGCGGCGAGGATCACGATTCGAGCTTGGAAGCGACGAAACCGCCGGCCGCCGCGCGTCGAGCGGCAAACCACCTCATAGCGGTGCGGAACCGTGACCAGCGGCGCGCTCCGTGGCGTCCGCCGAACCTCACGCAGGGTTCGAATTACTGTCGCTTCCAAGTCTGTCTCGATGGTCGCACCCACGCGCGTCGCTGCGGGCAAGTAGTTCATGTGCAAAGATTGCTTCGCTCCATAGATGCACCCTGTCACGCAGAACCCACTCCCCACACAACCGCGCACGGCGTAGCGGGCTCGGTCGCAGCTGTATCCCAGGTTCTTCATCAGGAGCGAGAAGACCAGCCCCGATTTCGGGATGTCGGCGACGTCGATCTGCTCGACGTTGAGTATCCGCTCGGCGATGTCGTAGTAAGCATCGAGCGCCTGGCGATCGAGATCACCGGGCCAGAGACGCCGACCCTCGCGGTCCCGCTGCTCGAACGCCAGCGAGGGCGCGCGCAGCGAGACCATCTCAAAGAAGCCCGAGCCCCCACCGAGCCCCTCCGCGTACGTCAGGCTGATGTTCTTGCCCGAAAGTGACCGCAAATACCTCAGCAGGTAACGCGGGTCCTGGGTTTGCCTAAAATCACCGGGCGCGTCGATATGCGGCCCCTTTTCGACCACCACCACGCGGAAGCCCCCCTCGCTCAGCCGCAGCGCGGGAGCGGCGGCGCCGAAGCCGCTGCCAATTATCAGTACGTCGCATTTGACGGTTGTCATCCTCTCCCACCTTTTTATCTATCGGCAAGCTCATCCGCTTCCGCCCGGCTACGCGAAGTTGCCATTCGCGGTCACTTCCATCGCCAGGTAGGCGGCCGAGTCCGCATGGGTGAGCCGGCTCGGCGGTACCGGCGTGAAGCGCCCGTGAAAGGCGATCAAAGGACAGCCCTCGACGTCGTCGTAGATGCCGGCGTAGAAGGATAGCTGCGCGAGAAAGATCGCCCCATTGTAAAGCTTCTGTGTCGTGCCATCGGCCTCAAGTCCGTCAGTCACGACTCGGGTCCGCTGCTCGGGCTCGAGCCAGTCGAAGCGCGAAATTCCGAACCGCTCGTCCGCACGCTTGCACAGGTCGAAGACGAAGTACGAGCAATACGGCGCGAAGGGGTAATAGTCATCCAGGAACACACGAATCAGGTTGCGTCCCTCGTATGGCGCGCCCGGGATCACCGTCGTGACGAACGCGCGCAGAACACGATCGACGAGCAGACGATCCTCTTCGAAATCTCTCGGGTAGGCGCGGAGAACGATGCGCAGCGGCGTGCAGCTTACGGCCAAGGCTCCGACGGCGGCGCCCATTCGCTTCAAGACGGCACGACGCGATAGCGGGGCGCCTACTTCATCCGCCCGCACTCGCGCCGCAATCTCCGGGGCCGCCGGCCGTCTCCCGTCTCGCTGATCAACGTGCATGCGAACCTCCCTAATCCGCTCGCACGTTGGCTCTTGCGACTCAAGCGAAAGTCAAGCCAGTGGGCGCACTCCGGAGTCTGGCGGCGCGCCACGCACAGGACCCGGTGGCATGTGCGGCGCACTGAGCGCTCGGGACTGCTGTCGGGGGGAACAAGAGGAGAAAGAGGAGAAAGAGGAGAAAGAGGAGAAAGAGGAGAAGGGTGAGACTACTGCGCCCGGGCCGCCTCGACGATTCGCTGCCGTTGACCCGCGGTCAGCATGTCGCGACCCACCACTTCGCGGACGATACGCGCCACGAACGAGTAGCCCCGCGAGTCCGCGGCGAGCCAGCGTTGCCACTCCAGCTCATCCAGCGCCCCGACTAGAGCCTCCCGCTCGAGACCCGTTACGCGTCGCAACGTGATCTCATCAAAGCGATCGTCGAGTGCCGCCGCGGAGGCCAGCACCTTCTGCGCTTCCGGTGAGAGCCGCCGGAAGCCGACTCTCACCGCCGCTACGACGGCGTCCGGAAGCTCGCCGGGCAGCGTCTGGTCCAGAGTGTGGTAAGGCTCCGGCCAGGCTCTCCCCGCGGAGCTGAGGTCGAGGCCCAGCGCGACGGCGTGCAGCAGTTCCAGCGCCAGCAATGGCAGGCCCGCCGAATCGGTGGACACCCGCCGGCTGAGCCGATCGAGCTCGACCTCATCGTAGCCCGGGAACGCCCACGCGGCCAGCGCGTGGAGCTCCTCGGCGGACAGCGGACCCAGCTTCACGGTGACGCCCTCCAGCTCGCGGCCGATGTGCGCCCGTAGCTCCTGTAGCTCGGAACGCTCGGGCTGAGAAGTAACGGCGACGAGGACGAAGATCGGCGCACGCTTCAGGTCGCGCAGAAGTGCACCGATCGCCAGCAGCGACTCCCGGTCCAGCCAGCCGGCGTCGTCCACCAGTAGGAACACCGGCCGTCGCCCGGCGATAGCGGCTACCACTTCCACCAACGCCCGCCCCGGCCCCGGCGCGGCCTCATCTCGCGCCTTCTCTTCGAATTGCTGCGCCCATTCCGGCAGTCGAGAGGCCAGAGCGCTCAGCGCCGCCGCCGGCGCTGACTCGAGCGCGTCGCCGTAGAGAGCAAGCCCGCGAGCCAGCGCCAGCACGCCGCTCCAAGCCTCTTCCCTATCCGCCTCCACGGCCCGAGCCGCGGTCACCACGGCGCCGTCGAGCCGAGCACGCGCGGCAAGCTCCTCCGCCAACCGGCTCTTTCCAGTTCCCGTGTCGCCCTCAATGACGCCCAGCAGAGCCCGCTCCTCCTGCCGGCAACGGGTCCAGACGTCCACCAACTTGCCGAGCTGAACCTCGCGGCCCACCAAAGGTGCCCGTCGTGACTCGGCTCCAGGCTTCGCCGCGGCGAGCCGATCGGGAAGCTTCCAGGCCCGCTCTTGGCGGATACGCTCGGCCAGCTGCTGAGTGGTTTCGTCCGGCTCGATGCCGATTTCCCGGTCGAGCCGCTCGACGAAGCTCTCGTACAGCTCCAGCGCCGCCGCCCGGTCACCGGCGATCGCCAGGCTTCGCATCGCGGCTTCGGCCGCCAGCGCAGATCTGGAATCCAGGGTCAGGGCCCGACGGGCTATAACTGTGGCTTCCCGCACCTCGCCCGCACTAACGAGTCCGGCGGCGCGCGAGACCAGGGCCTCGACCGAACGGTCCCGCCAGGCCACGCGTTCGGCGTGCAGCCAATCTTCCAGCTGCGAGCAACCCGGCACGCTGAACCCTTCCATGAACTCGCCGGCGACCAGTCGGGCCGCCCCCTGCCAGTCCTCAACGCCCGCCGAGCGCTCGAAGATCTCCACGTCCAGCTCCACGGAGTCCGGCGCCAACTTCACGGTTTCCGCCTCGCTCTCCAGCCCATCCGCGCCGAGGCTTCTTCGCAATACGCGCATCGACTCGTTGAGGGAGTGACGGGCCGCCGATTCGGGTTTGTCTCCCCAGAGCAGACCGATCAGATGATCACGGGAACGTGTTCGGCCAGGAGAACGCGCGAGGTACACGAGCAGGGCGAGGTTCTTTCGCCAGAGCAGTTCCGGCGGTGCGGGCCCGCCATCCACACTCACTTCGACCGGACCGAGTACACGGCAGGTGATCATGCTCTTAGCTCGAGGCTGATACTATCCTTCGCACCCTTGGCAGGGTCGTGTCCCAAGGCCAAAGCCAGCTTCAACCGGTGGCGGCGCCTACCCCGTTGCGGCGTTGGCGGCCTCACAGGCTTGCTGGCTCCGCTCGCGCGCCTGCCGGGCGAGCGGTTCGAAAACGCCCGCCGCCGCCGACCAGAGCTCGGTCACACGCCGCAGATGCCGGCAGGCCGCTTCCAGGTCGCCTCGATGCTGAGCGGCCAGTCCGCGCCGAAAACGACCGTAGGTACCCAGAGCCCAATCGATCTCGCCGTCCTGCGGGGGTTCGACGCCGGGATAGCCTGTGATGTCCACGGCCTCGTACCAAAGCCATTCCTTCTCCGCCGCCGCTCGGTCCCCAACTAGCTCGAGCCATTCGGCTCGTTTCAGGTGCAGCGTGGCGCGGGCGAAGGGATCGCCCAGCACGTCTGGCGTCGCCTCTCCCCCTCGTAAGGGTGTGGCCCGCGTCTGGTAGGCCAACAGCGGTTCGGAAAGTGCCAGCGCTTTCCGGTAACGGCCGCGGGCCGCCGCGTCCATCGCGTCCAGCAGTCGCAGCAGCTGGCTCGAGTCGCCTGACCGCGGAGGTCTGCGCATCGCCCGGCTCCAGTTCCGGGCGCCGCTCGAGTCTCCCGCCGCGTACGCGTCCAGAGCGAGAGTCCACATGGCCCGGGCCCCGAATCGCAGGTCGCCGGCCAGGTCAGCGAGCCGCCCGCGAACCGTCCGCCGCTGGCTGCTTTCGCTCCAACCCTCGAGCCCCATCAAGGCCGGAGGCAGCAGCCGCCACTGCAGCGCCTGGAGCTGTTCTTCCGGATGGTCGATCGCGGCCGCAGCCGAATCGAAATGCAGCCAGGCTTCCTCCAGGCGGCCAGTCGCGACCAGGCCAAGCCCCTGAGCCCAGTGGCCGCCAGCGCTGAACGGCGAGCGCGCCGACGCCCGGCTCACCAGCTCGCGGCCGAACGCCACCTGGGTCTCCGGTATGTCCAGCGATCCGGCCAGTCGAGCCAGTACGGCCAGCGACGTCGGCCTTCCGAAAATGGGGTGGTTGAGGATCTGGCGCCGGCCGGCTATCGCCGTCTCATGTGGGCCGAAACGCTCGACAGCGGCCTGGGCGAACAACTCCGGCGGGTACAACCACCCCTCCTCTTGCGACGGTGCGATCTCGGACAGCCGACGCACCGCACGCATCGCAGCCTCACTCCGCCCCAGACGAATGTTGGCCCAGGCCAGGTGGACGAACGACGACGCCCAGTATGGGTTCAGGATGACCGCAGCGTCGAGCACCTCCACCGCCTCCTCCAGCGGCCTTCCCCAAAGTGGTCCCCGATTGAACAGCTCTTCGCCGTAGAGAAAGGCGGCCAAGTCGCTCGCGGGATTGTGGTCGTAAGCCTCTTTGTACAGCGACAGGCGATCGGCGCGAG
>JABAOF010000901.1_pt1 | contig 20935 bp, 18 predicted proteins | sample 7062171 | NCBI WGS metagenome assembly JABAOF01 (sample SAMN14538628, study PRJNA623070) | marine sediment metagenome | biome: marine biome [ENVO:00000428]; feature: marine pelagic biome [ENVO:01000023]; material: deep marine sediment [ENVO:00002113] | place: India: Gulf of Khambhat ...
TGGCTTGACGGGCAGTGTGTGCAAGGAGCAGGAACGTATTCGCCGCTGGATTTTAGGAACTTTTTTGCTCAGTTTAACCGGTGAATTTGCTCACTAGTTCACCTGTGCAAATAGGTTCTTGCTAACCAGCGACTACTAGGGATTTCGGCTTCACGAGGGCGAGTTGCAGCCCTCGATCCGAACTGAGAATGGGTTTAGGGATTGGCTTCACCTTTCGGTGTCGCATCCCATTGTCCCATCCATTGTAGGCCGCGTGTAACCCAGAGGATTCAGGGCATACGGACCTGCCGTCGACCACACCTTCCTCTGGCTTATCGCCAGCGGTCCCCCATGAGTGCACCAACTGAATTGGTTAGCAACATGAGGCATGGGTCTTGTTCGTTACGACACTTAAGTCGACACCTCACGGCACGAACTGACGACGGCCATGCACCACCTCTCAGCTTGTCTGGTAAGACCTTCAGCCTGACCTTCATTCTGCTGTCGCCCCTGGTGAGGTTCCCCGCGTTGAATCGAATTGAACCGCAGCCTCCACCCCTTGTGTGCTCCCCCGCCAATTCCCTTAAGTTTCATCCTTGCGAACGTACTCCCCAGGCGGCCCACTTAACGGTTTCCCTACGACACTGGAAACCCACGTAAGATTACCAATGTCTAGTGGGTATTGTTTACGGCTAGGACTACCCGGGTATTTAGGGCCCCTTTGCGTTTTTCCGTAGACGCTTTTGTGTAAGCTTTTGCTACCGCAAAAGGGTCTATCTAATCCGGTTCGCTCCCCTAGCTTTCGTCCCTCACCGTCGGATCCGTTCTAGTCAAGCGCCTTCGCCACAGGTGGTCCTCCAAGGATTATAAGATTTTACCCTTACCCTTAGAGTACCCTTGACCTCTCCCGGTCCCAAGTTATGCAGTATCCCCAGCAAGCCGATTAGTTTACTAATCGATTTCACCAGGGACTTACAAAACCGGCTACGAACGCTTTAAGCCCAATAATCGTGGTCACCACTTGGGGCGCGGGTATTACCGCGGCGGCTGGCACCCGTCTTACCCACTCCTTATTCCTGAAGCGATTTAGACTTCAGAAAAGCTTCCTCCGAAGAGAAAGCACTCCAGATCTCTTCCTCACACTTGCGTGCATTGGGAAAGTTTCGCGCCTGCTGCGTCCCGTAGGACCTGGATTCTTGTCTCAGAATCCATCTCCGGGCTTCCCCTTTCAGGGCCCGTACGGATTATCGCCTTGCCAGGAATGTAACGATTGATGTTCGCTAGCGAGCATCTGTTCGCTTTTACCCTAGCAACAAGCTAATCCGCCGCAGTCCCATCCTTAGTTCAACAACAGAACATTCCAGTATCTGTTGCCTATCTGGCGTTATCCTCAGTTTCCCGAGATTATGCCAGACCTAAGGGCAGGTTAACTACGTGTTACTGAGCTTTCCGCTATGGTTTAACCCATAACTTGCATGGCTTAGTCAGATCCGAATAGCAGTAACCTCCGGCAGGATCAACCGGAATTAGAAATTGGCGTGGTAACTCCTTATATAAGGTTCTCACAATCTCCTACTTCAAACTTAATCGTCATTCCGGTAATTAAGCTCACATCTTACACCGTTTTAGTGTCAAACAGCATATATATTTTGTAAATATGGATATTTAAGCTTTTTTAAGCTTTACTCTGCACTAGAAAAATCTCTTCAAATCATTCCGATAAAATAAAAGGAAAAGAGGTTTATGCCGTCGGTGTCGCTGACGGTGCCGCTGGTTTCTCTGCTGGGGCTGCTGGTGTTGAAGGCGCTGCTCCTCCTCTGGCGAATATCTTGTAACCTACTATTGCTAATATTACTATCAGGATATAACCTACGTAGATCATGTAGTTGGAATAGTATGTTGTTAGGTCAAAGTTCATTGCGAATACTACTATTGCCTCTATTATCGCAACTACGATCAGCCAGACGATACTCACTGCAATCATCCCTCCCAAGGTAACACTCACTTTACCGATGTAAAGTTTTGTGAATATCAGCGTGAATACTATCACCATTATTATCGCTGCCGCGTCCACGTATGTTGGATCGACCATGTACACCCCGTTTGCAACTCCAAGTACTATTATCGCTAGCACTATACCGAATAAAACCGAAAATTTGAATTCCATTTAAACCCTCCTTTATTAACAATTGTGTTTGGTATTTAAAATATATTTACTAAACTCTACCAATAAATTAATTATAGTGAATATTATGACCAAGAAAATATCCGAGAATGAAAGGGTGACAGAACTTAAAGTTTCGAAAACAAAGGATTTCTCGGAGTGGTACAACCAGGTCGTTCAAAAATCTGGTCTTGCTGACTACGCTCCCATAAGCGGGTGCATGATCTTAAGGCCCTATAGTTATTCTGTTTGGGAAAAGATAAGGACATGGTTTGACAGGGAAATAAAGAGAACGGGCGTTGAAAACGCGTACTTCCCGATATTCATCCCAGAAAGGTTCCTTAAAAAAGAGGCAGAGCACTTCGAGGGCTTCGTTCCTGAAGTTGCCTGGATAGACAAGACGGATGAAAGCGAGGAGAGATATGCCCTGAGGCCTACATCAGAGACCATAATAAACGATTCATTTTCGAAATGGGTACGCTCATGGAGGGACCTTCCTTTGCGAATAAACCAATGGTGTAACATCGTTAGATGGGAGGTGAAGGCAACCAGGTTGTTTTTGAGAACGAGGGAATTCCTTTGGCAGGAAGGTCATACGGCTCACGCCACGAGAAAGGAATGCGAGGAAGAAGTTCTCCTGCGCGCGGAGCAGTACAGAGAGCTCTGCGAGACCCAGCTAGCGGTTCCTGTTGTGATGGGAAAGAAGTCCAAGAGCGAAACGTTTGCAGGAGCGGAGTACACGATCGCGGTTGAAGCCCTTATGCCTGACGGAAAGGGATTGCAAATGGGGACCTCACACAACCTTGGACAACATTTCGCAAAAGCGTTTGACATCCGCTTCCTGGACAAGAACGGAGAGAAAAAACATGCATGTCAGACGTCTTGGGGATTTTCAACGCGTATGCTGGGAGCGGTAACAATGGTTCATGGTGATGATAAAGGTTTGGTTCTTCCTCCAAGGGTCGCCCCTATACAGATTATCATTGTCCCGATTTACGACAACCTAACGAAAAAGAAAGTTCTGAAGGAGGGGGGGAAACTCAAGAAGAAACTCGAAAACAAATTCGATGTTCACTTTGATGACAGGGACGTGTATTCCCCTGGATGGAAGTTCAATGAGTGGGAGTTGAAAGGGGTTCCCTTACGGATGGAGATCGGTCCGAGGGACATTCGGAAGAAGCAAGTGGTTCTCGTTAGGAGAGACACGGGCGGAAAGAAACCTGTCAAGGAAAAGGATATCGTGAAATCAATCGAAAAAACACTCGATGCGATACAGGAAAATCTTTACAAAAATGCGAAGGAGTTCCTTTCCGATAACACAAAAGTTGCAAGAACCTTCAAGGAACTGGAGAAATTGATCAAGAACAAAAAGATGGTGGAAGCGTACTGGTGCGGGGATGAGAAGTGCGAGGAGAAGATAAAGGAGAAGACAGGAGCAACGATCCGCTGCATAAAAGAGGAATCCGCGAAAAAGGAAGGCAAGTGTATCTGCGGGAAGCGTTCGAGAACGATTGCCTATTTTGCGAAGGCTTACTAAGGATTTAAAATTTAATAAAAATCTTATAATCGATGGAAAGAAGGTACGCTTTAAAAAGTATCATTTTCGGAGTAGTTAGTCCCTCAATATTCATTCCCAGATCTGATTTAATATACAAAGATGTTCTGAAAGAGATATTCGGTAAAGTACTAGAGGAAGGCACGTACGAAAATATGGAATTTGTCGTTAAGATTGAGGGAGAGGATTATTTACATACAGCACATCTTGAGGATAGAAACAGTAATCAAAAATTTGAACATTATGAAGACTGGGGGCATTTGAAAGGGATGTGGTATCTGTCTACAAACGGTGAGACAAAGGTTGATTACGCAAAAATATTGTTCGGCCGAACATTGTCAGGAAGTACAGAAATCTCTGGGATATTTGATAGTGATTATTTCAATGAAATGGAAAAAGAGGATGTCCTCGAAAAATTATATAGAATGGACGTCTTCGGAAAAAATTACTTCGAGGAGGGGAAATTTCGTGCAGAATCAATAGATAGAGTCCAAGGCATGTCCGAGAAACCAGGAAAAACAGTCTTAAATTTATATAAAGCCTTTGTAGAGCATTTCAAAAACAATCAAGATAAAAATATTATTAATCCAAAAATTAAAAGAATTGATAACGAAAGAAATGCGGAGGTAACCAAACGGCTAGTGCGTTTGGCGGAAGCCAAATTGCGGCCAAGTGGCCGGCTGCAGTCGGTATGATGAGGGGAAATCCCTGTGACTTGACAGACCGACACAGGTTTCGCCTGTGTCTTTCGAAAGTAGATACCGGCATAAGGGGGTTCGACTCCCTCCCTCCGCTTATTCATATCTCGCTTCGATTCCCTTTCTTTCCAAGATTTCTGAAATTATGAATCCTGCTATTATGAGCAGGGCAGCGTATAAGATTATTTCGAAATCCATGTAGGCCATTAGAACAAGGCAGGATATCACTCCAAGAACAGGTATTACCGGGAACTTGCCTATGTTGAGAGGGATTTTGAAATCCCGAAGTTCTTCAAAACCTTTGTAGCGGATTACTATGGCAGAGAGATTGATTATTATGAAGGTGAAGAATATGAGGAAATCCGTTATATTCGCAACTATCTCGATCTTGCCGAAACCCAGGAAGAGTATGGAGAATATCATCGTAAACAAAGTCGCCACCCATGGAGTATGTCTTTTCGGATGAATTCTAGCAAACAAATTTGAGGGGGAGAATGACCTCCCTATACCGTATAGGATGCGAGAGGTTGCCAGTAACATGAGCATGACAGTGCTCGTTGTGGCGAAGAGGGCAATAACTGAAAGGAGAATGAAGGCGTTCGGGCCAAAGGCCTGGGAAGCGACATCTGCCAGGGGAGCGGAAGAACTCCCTAGCGAACGCCAATCAAGAACGGAGACTGCAGATAGAGCAACAAGTATGTAAAGGACGGTGGTTATCGCTATCGCCAAAAGCAAAGAACGAGGTATGTTTATGTCGGGTTTCTTGGTTTCCTCCGAGAGTCTCGTTATTTGTTCAAATCCTATGTACGCGAAAAAGATAAGGGCAGCTCCCTGAAAGATCCCAGCCAGCGAAGGGAATTCGAAATAGTTAACGCTCCCTAGATACGGGAGACCCATTGCTATTATTATGATCAGGCCAGAGGCCTCTATAAGGGTGAAGACAACCGCCAACCAAACAGATTCCTTTATGCCGTAAAAGATCACAAAGGAAAGCAGGAGTATCAGGACGATCGCCGTCAAAAGATAGGGAGTCCCAAAGAGGTTCTGGAAATAGCCTGCAAAACCAAATGAGACGGTAGCGACAAAAACGAAACCGCTTATAACGAGCAGCCAACCAATAACAAAAGCGATCCTTCTCCCGAAGGCGTGTTTTGTGTATACGTATTCTGCCCCTGCCTTAGGGAAGATGGAACTTAATTCAGCATAACTCAGGCCAGTAAAAATTGCAACAAGGGCGGATAGGAGGAAGGAAAGCCAGACAGCGTTTCCAGCGAGCGAGGCCGCCTTGCCTATCAGAACGTATATTCCAGCTCCCAGGATTATCCCCACGCCCATCAGCACGGCCTGCCAAAGACGGATTTCCCTTTCAAGTCTGGGTTTTTTAACCATAATAATAATTTACCAGAACCAGAATATGAAATTACTCGTACCTGAGAGCCTCGATCGGACTTAACTTTGCAGCCTGCCTCGCAGGAAGAATCCCAGAAATAATTCCTATAAAGGCGGCGAAGAGTATCCCCTGTATTATCAATCTTGGTGTCACCAATGCTATGGGCTGCAAAAGAAGTGTGTTTAGGTAGGTGGCGCCGCCAAAGCTAAGCATCACGCCTACAACCGCGCCCCCAACGCTTATGGTTACGGCCTCCAATAAGATGGTTAACAGGATCTGCCTGTTGGTCGCTCCTATCGCCTTCATAGTCCCTATATCCCTCCTTCTTTCCCTGACAGAAATGATCATAACATTCATTATCACTATCCCTGAAATCAGGGCAGCGATGCTCCCGAGGGCGAAGGTCATGAGGTTCAACTGGCTCGTCATCTCGCCAACAGAATTCATTATGCTCTTATCCGTTGCAGCCGAGAGATCGTCGAAGTCGTCGTTTATTACCTGTTCTATGAAATCCGCATCTGCTGGGGTTAGCGGCTGGATCATCATAATCGATATTATGCCTTCTTTATCAGCGAGTTCCTGAAGATCACTCAGTGACATAGCAACGGAGTTATCGAAATCGTCCCTTCCCGTCTCTTCTAGAATGCCCACTACCTCAAATTCAACCTCTTCGATTTTTATCGTGTCCCCAACAACATAATCGTTCCTTTCAGCGTAAGTGTATCCCAAAACTATCTCCCTCTGTCCTTCTTCATAATCTCTTCCTTCTTTGATCTCGATGTTTATCCCCCTTATTATGTCCTCGCTTTCGATTGTTGTTCCCGTAACTGTTCCAACACCATCAAGGGTAGCGAACAATATAGGGGCGACCTTTTCAACCCCGGATATGCTTTCAACGTCCGCTATTAAGTCCTGATCTATCTCGCTCATCTGTATCATGAAACCGAAAACCCCCTTCTCAACCACGGTAATCAAGCCCGAAGTAACCGCTATCTGATCGTTAACGTAATAGGTTATACCTTCGGAAAAGGAGGAAACGCTAGTGACAAGGAATATCCCTACCATAACCCCAAGCATGGTCAGAACTGTTCTTAGCTTATGCCTTCCAAACTCCCTTAACATTGCTTCCCACATCATATTATCCTTCTCTTATCGCCTTTATCGGATCCGTTTTAACAGCAATCCATGCAGGATAAAGGCTTGAAAAGACTGTAAGTATTATGCCGTAGGATACCGCTCCTACCGCCAACAAAGGTGTTATGACCGCAAGGTTTGAACCTCCCAGCAAAACATTGTTTAACATATCGACAAAAAAGAAAGATACCCCGACAGCCACCAAACTGCTCAAAACGGAGATTAAAAGACCCTCTTGAAGTATCTGCACAAGGATTGTTCTTCTCAAAGCTCCCACTGCTTTCATTATTCCTAACTGTCTCCTTCGCTCGAGAACGGATGTGTACATTGTGATGATTATTCCTATGGCTGCCACGATTGAGGCAACAAATCCTATCCCAAGGGTCATTATGTTTAGCGTTCCTGTCACCTCCTCCATCATTGAAAGCGCGTCTTCCATTGTCATCGCATCCAGATCGTCATGTTCATCCTCTATGGTTTGCTTTATTTCCTGAACCATCGATACGTCCTGAGGCTCTATCATTATTTGGGTCGCTCCTCCCTCAGTTTCGTATATCTCATCCCCGTAATCGTAAGGTATGAGTACAACGAGGTCGTAAGCTCCTGACCCCTCCTCAAATATGCCGAGAACCTCAACTTCCTTTTCGTTCAGGGTTATGTAATCGCCCACGACCACATCGAGCATGTTCGCTACCAGATAACCAAGGGCAGCTCCCTCATCATCATTATCAGGCCACATTCCTTCCTTGAATTCCAGATCCACTCCTCCAAAGATATCAACATCGTTCATATCAATGGCATCAACCTCGAAGAACCCTCCGAATTGCCTCGCTATTATGGGAACCACTCGTTCGACCCCTGAAATGGACCTTATGGCTTCTACATCCTCTGCCTCTATATCCTCTATCTGCCATGCCGTGGGAGGGCCTGACATCTCGGAAAAATCGAATGTTTTCATTACGAAAATTGTATCAGAACCTATCGTTCCTGTAGCAGATGTCACGAGCTCGTTTACCCCGGCGGATATGGAACCTAGAGAAACTATCGCGGTTATCGCTATGAATATTCCCAGAGCTGTCAATATAGTTCGAACCTTGTGTTCTTTCAAATCCTTTAAAGCTAGATCAAGCATAACTATTATTTGGTTATCTTTCCGTCTATTATCTTGATTTCTCTGTGCGCCCGCTTCGCGAGGTTTATGTCATGCGTAACAACGATTATGGTTTTTCCTGTTTTCCTGTGAAGGCTTTCGAGGAGTTCGAAAATCTCCTTCCCTGAATTTGTATCCAAATTCCCGGTCGGTTCATCCGCAAGGATCGCGTCAGGGTCGTTCGAAAGCGACCTAGCGATAGCAACCCTCTGCTGTTCGCCTCCGGAGAGCTCGTTGGGTTTGTGATCCATCCTTTTTTCAAGGCCTACCTTTCTTAAAAATTCCTTCGCCTTTTTTTGGGATTCTCCCCTCCCGTGTCCACTGAACCTCATGGGTAGCGCGACGTTCTCAAGGGCTGTTAAACCGGGTATTAAGTTGTAGGCCTGGAAGACAAAACCTATCTTCTCCCTTCTTATCTTCGCTAGTTCATCATCGCTGAGTTCTGAGACCTCTCTTCCCTCAACGAACACCCTTCCCTTGGTTGGGGTATCCAGACAACCCATTATGTGCATTAATGTAGATTTGCCAGAGCCTGAGGGTCCGAGGATTGCGACGTATTCACCCTTCTTGACTTTCACTGTCGCCCCCCTCAGGGCGTGGGTTTCCACTCCTTTCATTTCGTAAACCTTGCAAACATCCTGAAGTTCAAAGATTATATTCTTTTTCATAACATCACTCTACTAACGACTGTGAGCTAGCGAAAAAAACTTACTTTTTCTTTTTCCTGATTCTCCATACATAGAATGTTTCCAGAACCACTATCACGATCAGAATAGCTGTTATCGTGGGCGAAACTCCTCCCTGTCCCTGGTCTTCTGCGTACACTGACTGCTTTATCGAGATGGGTATTTCATTTGTGAATTCATGATTGCTCTCATCAAGATAGGTTATGTTAATGGCGGCTTCCCCGTAAACGAATCCTTTGAAGCGAAGGGTTTTGTGTTTGGTTGGTTTCAATTCATTCGCTATTGCCGAATCCTTTACTTCACCGCCCTGAACGAGCGATATCTTAAGGGCTTTGGCGTTTCCTGTTCCTATGTTTTCGATGTCCACCTTCAGGTCGGAATTGTCAATCTTCGCACTCAAAACCTCTATTACAGGTTTTCCTTTGATAGGGATACCCAAACTGAACGTGGTTGTCTGTAGCGTGTTTGTGTCATCCCTGTAGGTAAGCTTTAATGTCGCGGAATACGTCCCGTATTCCGCTTCGTTATCTATGCTTATGTCAAAAAGCGCTTTTTTACTCGAGCCTGCATCCAGTTCACCCATGTAGTAAGAGCCTCCGGCCAAGACAGGAACTATGTATGCTGAGCTTGAATTGAGCACAGCCTCCATGTAGTGAACTCCTCCGGTTCCCACGTTTCTTAAGTCCACCTCTAATCTTATCGTGTCTCCGGGTTCTATCTCCTCTGGTTGACTGGTAATGGAGCCAAGCACGAGTTTAGGAGAACCCTGAACAGCAACCAGAACGCTCTGAACGACTGTTACACTCGGGTCACCCACTGAATAAAATCTGAAATCCACCTCGTAATCATTCGAAACAGCCTCTTTGTCAACATATAATTTGTATGTTGTCTTGACGCTGTCAGAGGCCTCTATCTTGGTAAAGGTCTTGGTCTCCTTTTCCCCTGATACCAGTGTGAACGGATCCGCAGGCTCTATCTTCAAGACTATGTTACTTGCCTCGCTCAGTCCTGTGTTCTGCAACTCAACCTCTATAGTAACAATACCCCCGGGCTCCACAGGATAGGGGGTTTGCGAGGAAAGAACAATGCTAAGGCTCGGCGTTATCGCGGCCCCTGCCATATTCATAAAAATGAACAAACTCAAAATAATTCCAAATCCAACAAAGATTTTTTTCATGACACCAACTCCCCATTATATTTAAATGTAAATCTTTTTAGTAAATTTATAACACTGTTATATTTATAAAGCTTTCGTTTAACAACCATTTTAAAGTTATTTTCTTTTTTTGGTTTGTTAATTTATATTCTTTTTGTCTTTTTTAAATAATTATTTAAATAGTTACTACCTATATAGGTATACTATGGCCAAGAAAACGAAAGCGGAAGAGCATACAGGAAAGCCCGTTGAGAAGAAGGAAGGGCGAAAAGAAAAACATAAAGAAAGGCCTTCAGAGAAACCTGAGAGGGACGAGCCCAAGAAAGAGGTCAAGAAAATTATAAGGTTCGGTGAAACCAACATCGACGGATCGAAAAGGGTAGAAGTCGCCATACGCCAGGTTAAAGGAGTCTCTTTCGCGTATGCACATGCCATTGCAAAAATATTCGGTTTTGAAAACAAGGAAGTCGGGGATCTTTCGGAAACTGAACTTAAAAACCTCGAAAACATGATAGCCAATCCCGGAAAACACAACATACCATCATGGTTCTTCAACAGAAGGAAAGATCCGGATTCAGGAATGGATAAGCATATAGTTACATCAAACCTCGAACTAACGCAAAAGATGGATTTAGGTAAAATGAAGAAAGTTAAATCCTACAGAGGTATGAGACACATTATGGAGTTGCCTGTACGCGGTCAAAGAACGAGAGGTTCATTCAGAAAGGGTAAAGTAGTTGGTGTTTCGAGGACTGCCAGAGCAAAAAAGGCGGCGAAGAGCGGAAAGTGATGATATGAGAAAGTTAAGAAGGAGATACAAGAAACCGAAAAGACCCTGGGACTCTAGCAGAATAGAAGAGGAAAAGAAGATACTCAGGGAATTCGGTCTAAAAAGAAAAAGAGAGATATGGATAGCAGAAGCGATAGTTAGGGAGTTCAGAAGGAGGGCGAGAGATCTGATCGCAATAAAGGATGAGGATGAAACAAAGATTTTGTTGGACAAGCTGGTCGGACTGGGTCTCCTTCAAAGGGGCCAAGGTTTGGAAAACGTTCTTGCCCTTAACGTCACGGACATTCTCAACCGAAGACTCCAGACGCTTGTTTTAAAAAAGGGTTTTGCTGATACTATAAGGCATGCGAGACAGAAGATAACCCACGGAAATATTTACATGGGCAACAGGAAAATGATTTTCCCCTCTTACATAGTTCCTGTTGAAAATGAGAAACTCATAAAGTTAAAGGGAGGCAAAAAGGTTTGATAACATGAGGGAAGATAACAAATGGGGGATCGCTCACATATACTCTTCTGTCAACAATACGATAATCCATATCACAGACCTCACGGGAGCGGAGACCATTGCCCGCTGTTCCGGAGGTATGATCACGAGCAGAGACAAGGATAAGGGTTCTCCATTCCCTGCCATGAAAGGAGCGAAAAAAGTCGCGGAAGAAGCCATGAGCAAGGGTTTGATAGGAGTCCATTTGAAGATACGCGCCCAGGGAGGGCACAAAAAGAAGATACCAGGTCCCGGAGCTCAGCCTGCGATTCGCGCGCTGGTCAGGACTGGACTGAGAATCGGGAGGATAGAAGATTCCACCCCCATTCCACATGACACCACAAGGAAACCGGGCGGAAGGGGAGGAAGAAGAGTTTAAGTGATCATTTATGGCGAAAGGACACAAACCTAAAGCAGGTTCACGAGCATACTGGCCGAGGAAGAGAGCAAGGAGAATATACCCCAGGCTAAAACACTCGAAAGAACTGGAAAGGATAGCTTCAAGAATGAAAGATGTCAAACCCCTGGAGTTTGGTGGGTACAAGGCCGGTATGACCAACATAGTTTTCATTGACAACAGAAAGGGGAGTCACACACAGGGCCAGGATCTGGCAAAGGCGGTCTCGGTTATTGATTGCCCGCCGTTGTTTGTTTTTGGTATAAAACTTTACAGAAAACCACATTCCGGTTACGAGACCTACGGGATGGTATGGACACAGGACCTGAAAAAGGATTTACTGAGGAAGTTGGATGTACCAAAAAAGAAGGGCTCGGAACTTTCAAAGTTCGAAGGGCAGCTCGATAAGATTGCTGACATACGCCTGCTTGTTCACACCCAGCCCAGGGAAGGGTTTGGGAAGAAAAAGCCAGAGGTATTCGAAATAGATCTTTCCGGAACCCTGGAGAACAAGTGGAATTATGCGAAAGAGAAACTGGGGAAGGAGATAGATATATCCGAGGTTTTTTCCGAAGGAGAATATGTTGACGTAAAATCCGTAACCAAGGGGAAAGGATTCCAGGGTGTTGTTAAGAGGTTCGGAGTGACAATAAGGAGCAGAAAGAACAAAGGGAAGAGAAGGCATGTGGGAACCTTGGGTCCTGTAACCCCCGGAAGGGTGCTGCCCGGTAAGGTTCCAATGGCAGGCCAGATGGGCCTGCATAACAGAACAGAGTTCAACAAGAGGGTGGTCAAGATCGGTAAGGAAGGTCTGAAAATAAAGGGCGGTTTTCTGGGGTATGGAGATGTCAAGAAAGATCATGTTCTCATCGAGGGATCGGTTCCCGGTCCGAAGAAAAGGTTGGTTCTCTTCAGGAAATCATTCAGGGACACCGATGTGAAGGAGTCTGTTGAAGTTAAATCAGTTTCCCTCGAAAGCCAACAGTGATGTAACTCTTTTTAATCTGATAAAACAAAATTATGTCTATGGAAATTTGGTATCTGATAACCCTGATAGGAACGCCTGAATTTTGGTTGGTATTCACAGGGGTTTTGATTGTTGCGTATTTTTTGGTCAGAAAGAGGGTTTCTCTGGCAACAAAGAACTTTGTTAAGAGGGGCCTGATAATTTTTATAATAAGTCTTTGGTTAACTGCAGGCGTAGCTTTTGCATTGAAGTATGTGATTCCATTGGGAAGACCATGCATACCATGCACAGAGAATCAACCGGACTGCAATCCCTACTGTATGGAAGACCATTCCTTCCCATCGGGACATTCAGCCGTGATATTCTGTGTATTCACCTCGATATTCTTGGTCTTCAGAAAAAGGAAATTTTTGATCCTGTTTGTAATAGCGATCGCTGTTGCCCTTTCAAGATACTTCCTCGGGGTACACTATCCAATTGATATATTTGCAGGGGCGCTCATAGGAATTGCAATTCCTATAATCGTTTTGAGAGTTTTCAGAAAAAGACTAAGTTTTGTACCTTAATATCCCTCCGATGCCGCCCATCTCCTTCAACTGATTCCCTTCCTTGGTTTCACTGGAAACCATTTCTACCTCTGTTCCCATTTCCTCCGCCAGCTTTATAATCTCATCAGTCAGATCCTTCTCGGCAAGGATTTCGTAAAGCTCTTTGCATTTCTTGCATTTCTTTCCTTCCACCTGTTTTCTCGTCATTATCATATCACTTTCCTCTCCGCATTTAGGGCATTTTACCCTTGCCTTTACCCAATCTAAGTGTTCTGAAATCAAAAGGATCTCAACACTTCCTGATTTCAGGGACTTGACAACCTCTTCCAGTCCATAGATTGCGAGGCCTGAGTCCTTTCCAAGTTCATCAAAGAATCTCGCCAGCAACTTTTTCTCCTTCATTATTGAAGCTTCCTTCAGTGCCTCCTCGGATCTGTTTACAGCCTCTTCCAGACCGTACTCACCGGTGTAGGACGTGTCCACAACCGAGATCACTTTCTTCTGAAAATCGTACCTGATGAATTTCCCCTCGACGAATTTGTCCTTTACAGGGCCAGGCCCTCCTATTATAACACCCTGCAGATCCTTGAGCTCGCTGAACTGCTGGGAAGCGATGTCTCCGACTTTCTTCATGAAGTCATGGAGTAAACCCTCGCGAACGCGAGCGTACCTCGCCTGAGACCATCCACCCTTATCCGTCTTCCCTGGGACAAGGGAATCCAGATGTTTCAGGGACTTCACCTTCTTCCCCTGAAGTATCCCGATCTCCGCCTCTGACTTGTCGATGACGACAAGTCCATAAACCTCCTTCTCCCTTATCATATCCTTCAAAGGGTCCAGCACGAATTTCTGGTCACACCAGTAGAGTTTCTGCTTCATGGGTTCGGGAGGTTCCAGAGCGAAGATCTCGATGTCCGCGACTCCCTCCCTCTCCGAGATGTTTCCTGAGAATATCACTAAACCATTTTCAGGAGTTTTTTTGTACAACTTCAGATGTTGAAGAATCCTTTCGAGCGCAGACATAACGTTCTTCTTAACTGTTTTAGATTTTATGTTCTGGGCGGTGGATTGCTCGTTTCTGATCTGCTCCACAACCTTGTTCAGGTTGTATCCAGAAGGAATGTACACGGAAACCAGTTCGGTATGCCTACCCCTAAAGTCATCTAGTTCTTCGACTAGATCTTTCAACCTTCTCTTCCGGATATCTTCCTTCGTCATGGCCAACACCTTGTTTTAAAGATTAGTTTTGTTTGCTTATATTTAAAGAAAACGAAGGTCAAACTCTTCTTTGGAAAACCAATTGGTTTTCCTGGATCAGATCAGGATTGAGACTTAGAACTTCCTCAAACATCACGAAATCTACATCGTAGTCTGATTTCTGTTTATATTCACTCTCAGTGGAGTATTCTGAAGTTATCTGGTAATCTGATAATGAAACAGTTTCTTCTTTCTTCTTGGATTTGTATCTCTCTTCACCTACTTCTTCCTCTATGTGGCTTTCTTTCTTTATCTCCATTTTGAAAGAGTCATGGGCAGGCGGGAAGACAGACTGTTCATTGGTTGAAGTGGGAACTCTCCATAGTTCGTTCCCTTCCAAGTCATATGAGTAAAAATTACAATCCCAGGAAGCAACAAAAACTCTGTCTTCATGGAGAACGGGCGGGACCATAACTTTGTTTATGCTCTTTTTCCAGACTTCATGACCTTCGAGATCTATCAGGTAAAGGAAACCATCTTCGCTGATAATGAACATCCCCTTATCCGATATTTGTGGCTTTTGCCAAGTGGAAGCTCCCGAAGTTCTGTATCTCCATATCTCTTTACCTTCAAGGGTTAGAGCGTAAAGTATCCCTTCCCTTGCAACAAAATATATGACATTTTTGTGTATTACAGGTACGCCGGAGTTGCCATATTCACCTGTCTTGAACCTCCACAACTCCTTCCCTGTTTCCGCGTCCACAGCGTAAAGGAAATTATCAAAACTTCCGAAATACAAAACCCCATTTCTAATCGCCAACGGCAGACAATTCATTACCTCTCCACCTGTTTTGAATCTCCATACTTCTTCTCCAGTTTTAACATCAAGACAGTACATGTTAGAATCGTGTGACCCTATGTAAATCCTTCCTTCCCATATTACAGGACAAGACCCTACTATTTCACCTGTTTTGAATCTCCATACCTCTTTTCCGTTCTCTGCATCCAGAGCATAAACATAACCATCAATGGAGCCAAAAAATACAATACCATTCGAAACATTTGGAGAACCGAATATCTTATTGCCCGTACGAAACCTCCATATCATCTTTCCTGTTTTCGTATCCAAGCAGTACATGTAATAATCATAACTGCCTATGTACAGCTTCCCGTTCTTTACAATGGGACAAGAACCGAATATCCCATCATCTGTTTTGAATCTCCAGACAGTTTCTCCGGTATCTATTCTAACGGCATAAACGTATCCGTTCGCCTCCCCAAAATAGGCAATTCCCCCTTCTATGAAGGGGACTGTATCTATGCTTCCTCCTTTGCCTACCATGAACATCCTGTCGAACCTTCTTATTTTCTTAACTTCAACATCCTCTATCTCTGCCTCAAAANNCATATCTTTTCGACCTCCATTATTCCTTCGAAAATAACGAAACTTGTATCGTATTCTCCTTTCTGTTTGTAATCACTCTCCATGTGGTATTCGCTCTCAACGTGATAATCGCTTAAAGAAACTGTCTCCTCCTTCTTTTTCTTATATTTCTCTTTGGTTTTCACCTCTTCGGATACGCCCGATTTGCTGACCTCGAGCTTGAAAGATTCGTATGGTGGTGGTAAGGGCGATATCGTTAGGGTGGAGGTAGCGAACCTCCAAACCTCTTCACCCGTGTCCGCATCCAGGGCGTAGACATGGCAGTCCATAGAGGAAAAGAATATTACATTGTCCAAAACAACTGCAGAACTGTATATGTTGGCGGATGCCTTGAATCTCCATATCTCTTTTCCATCCATTGTGAGGCAGTAGAAATTCGAATCTCCTGCTCCGAAATATATCCTGTCCTTGTATATCAAAGGTATCACATCTATTGCCTCCTCCCCATCTATACGAAACCTCCATACTTCCTTTCCTGTTTCCGCTTCTATTGCATAGAATATTCCGTCCCTTGAACCGTGATATATGATTCCTTCACGATAAACCGGGCTACCTGCATTTCCGAATTTACCTGTTTTGAATCTCCATATCTCCCTGCCTGTTTGAATATCAACGCAGTAAAGGTAGTTGTCAAAGGACGTGAAATAAATCCTTTCTTTCATTACAAGGAGTGGTCTGTCATTGTGTACCTCTCCTCCTGTCTGAAAACGCCAGATCTCTTTGCCTGTCTCCTTGTCAAGGCAGTAGAAATTCTTGTCAAAAGATCCTGTGAACACGAAATTTTCGTAAACTGTAGGAGCGGATGCTATCTCATCCCCTGTCTTGAACCTCCAGGCCTCCTTTCCGTCAGACGTTTGAATGGCGTAAAGGTTTCCGTCCCTAGATCCTATGAAAACCATACCTTCGGAAACGCTAGGTGAAATATCTATCTTCCCTCCTGTCTTGAATGACCATTTAAATTCTCCTGTTTTTGCATCCAGAGCGTAGAGTTTGTGATCGAAAGAACCTACGTAAAGAACTCCGCCTGAAACAGCGGGTGTGCTCTCACAGATGCCGTCTCCTGTCTTGAATCTCCATACCTCCTTTCCTGTCTTGGCATCAACAGCATAAACGTAAAAATCCATCGCACCGAAATATATTATTCCATTTATTAGTGTAACACCGTTGTCCATGCTACCTCCGAATCCTACCTCCCACATGCGGTCAAACTTCTTGGTTCTCTTGACTTCCAGGTCCTCTAATTCGACATCAAAGTCTGTGGTCTCAAAACCTTGGAATCCGATGTCCATATATCCTCTCCCTCCATAATTCCTTCAAACATAACGAAACTCGTGTCGTATTCTGACTTTTGTTTGTACCCGCTATCCATCTCGTACTCGCTGGTGACGTGGTAGTCAGAAAGAGAGACTGTCTCTTCCTTCTTCTTTTTGTATTTCTCCTCTGCCTTCGCCTCTTCAGACACATCCGACTTTACAACCTCTATCTTGAACATATCGTATGCTGTTGGAGCTTTACACTGAACGAGGCTGTTAGTCGCAAATCTCCAGATTTCCTCTCCTGTGTCCAGATCAAGAGCGTATACATGGCAATCCCATGAACCCATGTACAGAACATTTTCGTAAACAACGGGCTTTGAATAAAAAGGACCACTTGCCTGAAATCTCCAAACTTCTTTCCCGTTCAAATCAAAACAGTACAGGTTCTTGTCCTCTGAACCGAAATATAACCTGTCTTGGTACACAAGAACGCCGGTGGAAAACATACCACCTGCTCTGAATCTCCAGATTTCCTTCCCTGTTGCGGAATCAACAGCGAATAGTATCCCATCCCTAGAGCCATGGTAAATCACGCCATTATGAATGCTTGGACCGAATGAATTGCCGTATTTACCTGTCCTGAACCTCCAGACTTCCTTTCCGCTCGAGATGTCAACAGCGTAAAGATAGTTGTCAAATGAAGAGAAGTATATCACTCCTTCCTTCGCTAGGAAAGGGGAATCACTGACTATCTCCCCTCCTGTCTTGAATCTCCAAACCTCCTTCCCGGTTTCAGCATCAACACAGTAGAGGTTCTTATCAAGCGAGCCGAATATTAAATTCTTTTCATAAAGTATTGGCGAAGATGCTATCTCATCTCCTGTCTTGAATCTCCATATTTCATCTCCCGTGTTTTTGTTCAGACAGTAAAGATTCCCATCCTTCGAAGCAAAGAAAACCATATCATTGTAGACTGAAGGAACGCTCAGTATCTGATCTCCCGCACGGAACCTCCAGATCAGTTGGCCTGTCTTGGAATTCATAGCGTAGAAGTTACCATCGTAATTCCCTAAGTATAATATCCCGTTAACCAAAGCGAATTCATAAAAAATCTTTCCGCTCGTTTTAAACTTCCAGACCACCTTTTGCGTTTTAACATCAATAGCGTATACGTAGTTGTCAGCACTTCCGAAATACATTATTCCGTCACTTATTATAGGAACACAGTGCACGCTTCCTCCCTCTCCTTCCACTCTCCACATCCTGTCGAACTTCCTGGTCTGTTTGACTTCAACATCCTCTATCTCTGCCTCAAAATCTGAGGTTTCAAATCCTTCGAACCCGATGTCCATAATTCTTCAACCTCCATAATTCCTTCGAATATTACGAAGTTCGTATCATAATCACTCTTCTGTTTGTATTCACTTTCTGTTGAATATTCGCTAGTTATGTGGTAATCGGAAAGCGAAATGCTGTCCTCTTTCTTTTCTTTGTACTTTTCTTTCTTTCTAACTTCTTCGGATATTTCTGATTTTTTGACCTGAATCTCGAATTCAGCCCCGGATGGTGGGATTTTTGCAGGGACAAGCGTACTCGCGTTCGCCCTCCACACCTCCTTGTGAGTGTTTACGTCTATCGCGTATACGTGACAATCCCAGGAACCGAATATGACAAGATTGTCCTTTATTTTCGGGGTGTCGTATATGTAACCATCTGTTTTGAAACGCCACATTTCCTTTCCGTCCATATCAAGAACGTACATGAAAGTGTCCTCTGACCCTATGTAAATCCTATTGTTATGTATGACCGGGAGACCTTCGATTAGTCCGCCCGTTTTGAACTTCCATATCTCTTTGCCTTCAAGTGTTAACGCAACAAGGTAACCATCCCTCGTCCCGTAATACAAAATATCATTATGTTCAACAGGAGCATTACCGCAGCCGAACTTCGCTGCCCGGTATCTCCATACTTCCTTTCCAGTTTCAACATCGACGGCATAAAGGTTCCCGTCAAAAGAAGCGAAGAATATCATTCCTTTATGGACAAGCAAATCAACATCGTTGTGCGCTTCAGCTCCGCTCTTGAATCTCCATATCTCTTCTCCATTAGTTCTGTCAATGCAATAGAGATTCCCATCGAAACACGTCACAAACAATTTTTCCTTGAAAACTTCCGGGACGCACATCATCTCGTCTCCGGCCCGAAACCTCCATTTCTCTTCCCCTGTTTCAACATTAATGGCATATACAAAATTATCCTTCGAGCAGAAGTAGACCGTGTCGTCCGCAAAAGTGGGCCCGCTTCCAACCTTTCCTCCTGTCTTGAATTTCCATATGACCTCGCCTTTATCCTTGTCTAAACAGTAAAAATACCCGTCATACGACCCTGTATACAATTTCTCTTTGTGCATCCCGAGTGTACACATAAAAACGTCGCCGCCTTTGAACCTCCATATCTCTTTTCCTGTATACGCATCCAAGGCGTAGACAAAAGAATCCGCGGCAGAGAAATAGAAAACATTCCTGTGTAGCAAACTCTGGGTTATGCTGCCTCCATGGGTTGCCCTCCAAACCCTATCGAACTTTCCGACCTTTTTGACCTCGACATCCTCTATTTCTGCATCAAAGTCTGCGGTTTCAAATCCTTCAAATCCGATGTCCATATATCCTCTCCCTCCATAATTCCCTCGAACATGACGAAGGATGCATCATAATCTGATTTTTGTTTGTACTCGCTCTCACTCGAATACTCGCTCGTTATGTGATAATCAGAAAGATTTATTTCCTCTGTGTCTTTTGACTTGTACTTTTCCTGTGAAACTACCTCTTCTCCCGAGCTCTCCTTCTTGACGATAATCTCAAACTGCTCGTGCGGTGGGGGACCCACTGAAGGCGTTTTCGTGCTTGTCGCGAACCTCCATATATCCTCCCCTGTATCAGGATCTAAGACGTGCATGTAGCAGTCCATGGAGCACGCTATCAGCATGCCGTTGTACATGGAAGGAGCGTCATATGAACCTCCCTTGCCGAAGTGGTGTCTCCAGATTTCCTTTCCTTCACTGTCCAAGCAGTAAAGATTCCCATCCTCAGAACCGAAGTATATCCGGTTGTTGACAATGCTTATTCCTATCAGCATTTCCTTGGCCCTGAACCTCCATATTTCTTTGCCTTCCATGGTCAGGCGGTAAACATAACCGTCCCTGGAACCCGTTACCAGGGAATTTCCCATAACAACAGCAGAGGTGTTGTTTCCGAATTTGCCTGTTTTGAATCTCCAGATTTCTTTACCTGTTTCCACGTCAATGGCATAAAGGTAGCTGTCGTGTGAGGTCACGTAAATAACGCCGTTGTGAACGGTCGCGGGGAAGTCCATTAATATCTCCCCTCCTGTTTTGAACCTCCATAACTCTTTGCCTTCCTTCCTGTCCAGGCAGTAAAAATATCCGTCAAACCCCCCCACCATGACCTTCTCCTTGTAAACGCAGGGACCTGAAGCTATCTCCCCTCCGGTCTTGAATCTCCACAGTAAAGAACCATCAAAAACATTGAGCGCGTACAGATAACCGGTTTTGGAACCGAAGTAGACCACGTCATCACATATCTCAGGCCGGCTGTAGAGCTTGTCTCCTGTGTTGAACCTCCATACCTCCTTTCCGTTCCTTATGTCAAGACAATAGATGTTTCCCTGGAAGCAGGAAAAGCACACCATGTTCTTGTAGATATTTGAGGGTGGGCTTCCGTTAGGTCCATTTGACCTGTATTTCCACAACAGTTTCCTGGTTTTCAGGTTAACTGCATAAAAATAACTATCCATCGAGGGAAAATAAACTATATCCTTGTAAATTATATGGAATGTGGTGCTTCCTCCAGGACTCCAGTTCCATATGCGTGTGAATTTGCGGGTTCTCTTGACCTCGACATCCTCTATTTCTGCATCA
>JABAOF010008082.1_pt1 | contig 20923 bp, 20 predicted proteins | sample 7062171 | NCBI WGS metagenome assembly JABAOF01 (sample SAMN14538628, study PRJNA623070) | marine sediment metagenome | biome: marine biome [ENVO:00000428]; feature: marine pelagic biome [ENVO:01000023]; material: deep marine sediment [ENVO:00002113] | place: India: Gulf of Khambhat ...
TGTGTTCATCGCAGTACTCTTGTTGTTTTGTGGTCCGGTTTAGTGGTAGTCAGTTATATTGTGGTTTACCAGTTCAAATTAACCGGGACCTGGAAGGATTCCTGGTTGGTAATGATTTTAGAATATTTGCCTCTGGTGGTTTTATTAATCATTTATTTTGTTAGAAATAGAGGCAGCTTTAAAGTACAACAAAATTAAAAGATTTTAATTTTTAACCGGAATGAGATCAACGGGTCGTAGGCTTTAAATTGGGAAAAACAGCATCTTTTGCCTGGTCCAAATCAAAATAGTCAGCGGTATCGTGGGTTTCCCAGAATTCTCTCTCTTCATCTTCGCTCTTAAACTCAGGTACTTTTTTGTATTTCTTCTTCTCCGCCATAACACCTCCTTTTTTTTCTGTTCATTGGCCTGGCAGAAATAACTCTTATCTTATATACTAGAATCGTTAGAAAATCAAGTGCCAGTTTCCTTCGCGTCCCTTAGCGTTCTTCGCGGCTAAAAAAATAAGTGCTGGATTCAGGAAATCTTGTCGTTCTTGCATTTTGCTTTCCACTCTGGTATCATACCACGCTAAAACAAAAAAGGAGATAATGATGAAAAAGATTTTAATATTAAGCACAGCCGTGCTGGTTTTGGTATGGTTTTCGTTTTCCGCAGAAGCGGCTGACAAAATTGATGATTTGCATGCCACCTGGGACAAACTCCTGAAAAAACATGTCAAAAACGGCCTGGTGAATTATAAAGGATTTGCAAATGATGTGAAACAACTGGACAGATACCTGGAAACGCTGGAAAAAACAGGTATCTCAACCTATAACCGGGAACAGGAACTGGCCTTCTGGATCAATGCCTACAATGCCTATACAGTGAAGCTGATCCTGGACCATTACCCCATCAAAAGCATTCGCAAAATCGACAACCCCTGGGGGAAACGCACCTGGAAAGCCGCCGGCCAAACCCTCAGCCTGGATTATATCGAACACAAAATACTGCGAAAAAAATTTGAAGAACCCCGGATTCATTTTGCTGTCGTTTGTGCCAGTATCGGCTGCCCGGATTTGCAGAGTTTTGCTTTTCAACCGGAGAAACTCAATGATCAATTGGCACTGGCCGCCCGCCAGTTTTTCGCCTCCCCCAAACACTTTTATATCAAAGAAGACAAAAATACCATTATCATACATATCAATAAAATCTTTAGCTGGTTTGGCAATGACTTTGGTAAAACCAAAAAAGAGAGAGCCGCTTTTATGCTGCCGTATTTGGATAAATCCACAGCAGAAAAATTAAAACAAGCAAAGTCCCTGGCTTTCAAATACCTCCCCTACGACTGGAACCTCAATGAGAAAAAGTAGGCAGTGGACACTTCCTACTTCCTACTTCTTACTTCTTTATCCTGACATTTACTGGTTGGTCTTCGATTTTAACCGGGATTTCCAGCGAGTATTTGATGTCTTTTATTTTGATAGGAATTTCCACGGAGGAATTGACATCGTCTATTTTGATACGGAGGGCATCGTAGGTGGACACACCAACGATGCGTACATCTTGTGTACTGGAACCGGCTCCCAGGGTTAAAAACAAAACCGCTGCCAGCAAAAACCCGATAATTAGACTCTTAAGATCGATCTCTTTTGAAATGACCTTCATTTTCTGCCTCCTTTTTGTTTATTGGTAATCTCCCGCACCAGGTAATTAAAATAACCCTTATAAGAATCTGCAATGATTGTTACGTATTTTTCCAGCATTTGAAGTTAAGCACTTACAGTGCGGTAATAAGCCAACATGTTTTACATATTGCATGTCCCACCGTAGGTGGCTTTTGTTTCAAGCGTGGTCTTGAAACAAACGTATCATTTTATACGAAATAATCATATTTGTAAAGAAAAAGTCCCGGTCATCAGCAATTCTAATTTCAGAGGGTTGGGTTGATATAAAGGTCATCTAGTGGTATGGATGGAGTCATGGGTGCATGGGTGCATGGATGCATGGGGAACCGGATTCATGCAATCATGCAATGATACTGCAGATATGGGGTGCTTTGAAAAATTTAAGAGTTATCGAGGTCAGGAGGTCTGAAGTTTTTTTAGTTTTTATGTCCATCCTGTAGATAAAAATAGGGGTTAGTAGATCCGCACGGAGGGCATCGATAAGAAGTTGGCAGTTGGCAGTTGGCAATTGGCAAGCAAGAAGAGAAGAAGATAAGTTGAAGGCTTCCCCATCCGTTTGGGAACAACGGTCTTTTTATTCATTAAATGTCAATCTCAAAAGTGGTCACCTGATTGTTTGGATAAGGAAAGGAAGCCTTCCAATGGCCTGGAGGGCTTGCTGTGGCTGTTGACGCTATGCGCCGCGCCGCGGGCTCCGTGCGGTACGAGAGTTCTTGTGGTGGAAGTGCTTCAAGATTTGATTTACTTAAGATTTACTTAATCTATTGAATCCCATTCCGGTACATCTCTGTCCGGAACCTTCTTCAAAATATCTTTGACCTTCTTTTTTAAGTCAGGGATCGATTTTTGCGATAGTCTAGACTCCAATGAGGACAATGTCTCCAATTGAGTCAACTGTGTAGTTAGTAAGTAATTTGTCAATTGATTGATTGAAGTTCGCTGGTGTTTGGCTTGTCTCTCCAACCGTTTTTTTAATTCTATAGGTATTCTTAATGTTAAAGTTTGGGTGTTACTCATTTTTTGACTCCCATAGTTTATAAAAATCACCTGGGGTGATTATTTTAAATCCAAAGCCTTTTAATTCAGGATTTTTGAAATGTTTAATATTCGAAGTAATTAAATATTCACTGTTACTGGCAAATGCACATTCGTAGACCATGTTGTCTTTTTCATCGATTAGGTTTGGTCTAAGCAAGAAATAAATGGAGTTTTTTTGGGCTAATAAAGCAATTAAATCCAGGATATTTTCTACATCTTCAATAGACAAGTTTAGTTTTTCAAGGTTTTCTTTCCTGGTAAGCACTTCGTAATATTCAAAATACACTTGAGGGGAAATTGCCATTTTTATTTTTCCCTCCAGGATCAAATTCATAATTTGGTGCGACGCTCCGCGTTTACTGTAGAGCGCGGAGAATATCACGTTTGTATCAACAGTCACAATCATATTTATGCCTTTTCGTCTAATCGTTCCGGGGGAACGTATGCCAGTACTCTCATAATTTCAAACTTCTTCAAAACATTTTCATTTACTTTCATCATCTCTATTTTATCAGAATCAGTTCAACATCACAATAGTTTTATTGATGTTTTCAGGGACTTATCTGTCAGTTGAATTTTTTCTTCATGCAGATGCACAGACCTTCCGTGCAGACGCACGAGGTCTTCATTTTTGTTTTTGGGCACAGGCAAATTAAGAAAGAAATTCCTCTTCTCCTGCGGAAGTAACGTATTGTTGAGCGGTGGAAATGGTATGAGGAAGCGGTGGAAATGGGGTCATCCAGTGGTGGAAATATGCCCGCACTTCTTTCCTGCCGCTGTTTTGCTTGTTGAGGGCTTGACAAATCCATTAAATTTGTTAAAATTTCTTCTAACTATTTTTGCCTAGATAAGAAAAGATGATTAGGGCTGATAATGCAAAAGAAGAAAACTGAAAAGAAAGGAGGTGCAAATGATTAAATTTGAGAATCTCACCAAGTATTATGGTGATGTTTGCGCAGTGGACCACATCAGCTTCGAGGTCAACAAAGGAGAAATCCTCGGATTCTTAGGACCCAACGGCGCAGGCAAAACCACAACTTACCGGATTTTAACCGGTTACCTGCAAGCGACTTCCGGTACCATTAAAGTCAAAGATTTCGATATCCATGAGGACCTGTTGGAGATCAAAAAACTCATCGGTTATCTCCCGGAGTCTGCCCCTGTTTACCACGATATGCTGGTGTATGACTATTTGAATTATGTGGCGGACATACGGGGTATTCCCGGAAGTGAAAAACTTCCCCATATCAAACAACTGGCAGACCTGTGCAGTTTGAACGAGGTGATGCATAAAACCGTTAATGAGCTTTCCAAAGGATACCGCCAGAGAGTGGGTATTGCCCATGCGTTAATGGGCGACCCGGAAATCCTGGTGCTGGATGAACCCACCGTGGGACTGGACCCCAACCAGATCGCTGAAACCCGCGAGATTATCAAACGCATTGGAAGAGAAAAAACCATTATTTTCTCTACTCATATTCTCAGCGAAGCCCAGGCCACCTGCGACCGGATTGTGATTATCAACAACGGCAAACTGACGGCGGATTTCACCAGCGAAGAACTTGCGGAAATGACCAAAAACGAATCCTTTGAAGATATTTTTAGAAAAATAACAAAGGGAGACCACTAATGAATACCAATACCAAAACCAAAATACAAATGAAAAGCACGGAAAACATCAAGCACATTTTTAAGCGGGAATTTAAAGCCTATTTTGTGTCACCGATTGCCTATATCGTGATCTCTATATTTTTGCTGATTATCGGCTGGTTGTTCTTTTCCACGTTTTTCCTGATGGGCCAGGCCAATCTTACCCGGTTCTTTTCAATGCTGCCGGTAACGTTTGCCTTTGTGATCCCGGCGGTTACTATGCGGCTGTTTTCGGAAGAGATCAGCGTGGGCACCTATGAGATCCTGCTGACTCTGCCGGTAACGTTTATGGATATCATTGTGGGTAAGTTCCTGGCAGCGGTTGCGTTTGTGGGAGTGATGCTCTCGCCCACGTTGTTTTACGCCATTTTTACCTCTGCCCTGGGGACATTGGACTGGGGACCCGTGATTGGCGGTTATATCGGTGCGCTGCTGTTGGGTGCTTCCTTTTGTGCCATCGGCTTACTGGCCTCTTCATTGACACGGAACCAGGTGGTGGCATTTATTATCGGTATGGCTATCTGCTTCGCTTTAACAATGTTGACCGATTTCCTGCTCTTCTTTTTACCGGATGCCCTGGTGAAAACATTTCAATATTTTAGTGCCAATTTCCACTTCCAGAATATCGCCAGGGGAGTCGTGGATACCCGTGATATTTTCTATTTCCTATCCGTGATGTTCATTGCTCTCTACGGGGCCAATCTCATTATGCAGGAAAAAAAATAAGAATAAGGAGGTTAACATGAATAAAAACAAAGAATATCAACAGCGTTCATTACAGAAGTATTATCGATTCGGTCTCTACCTGGTTATTATTGTGCTGATCAACCTGGTGGGGATTACTCTCTTTTTGCGGGTGGATTTAACCTCCAATGATCTCTATTCCCTGTCCAAAGCCAGTAAGGATGTTGTCTCTTCAATTAAGGAGCCCCTCACCATTAATGTGTTTTTCTCTAAAAACCTCCCGCCTCCATACAACAATATCGAACTTTACCTTCATGATTTGCTGGCAGAGTATGAAGTGTATTCCAATCGAAATTTAAACTACCGCTTTTACGATGTCACTGCCAAAGAAGGGGAGGTGAGTGAGGAGGCGGAAGAGAACCGGCAGATTGCCAGGAGTTACGGCATTCACCCGGTGAGTGTGCAGCGAATCGAGCGGGATGAAACCAAGGTTCAGCGCGCTTATATGGGGATTGCCCTGATTCACGGGGACCTGGTGGAAAAAATCCCGGCAGTGACCACGACGGACGGCCTGGAGTACAAAATCACCAACGCCATCCAGAAGATGACCAATAAAATCTCCGCTTTGCAGAATTTACCGGAAAAGATCAAAATCACCTTGGTGCTTTCTTCTTCTCTCTCCCGGATCGCAGGGTTGATCAAGCTGGAAGGAATGGAGGGGTTAAAAGCAAAGCTGCAGGAGGTGGTTGACCGGTTGAACGAAAAGACTTACGGTCAATTGCAATTTGTTCACATCGATCCCTCCATGGGCGAGGGCACCCCTGAACAACTGCGGGCGTTTGAACGGTTTGGTTTGCAGTGGCCGCAGATCAATGCCCCGGATGGCTCAACCATCCCACCAGGAAAAGGTATGATCGCTGTTGCTTTGAGCTATGGTGACAAATCCCTTGAACGGAATTTGTTGAGTCGAAAAATGGCACTGACTCCCCGCGGGTTCCAGGAACAGTATTTGATTGTCCCTGTGGACCAGGTGGAAACGTTTATTAATGAAAACATTGAAAATTTGATCGATATTCATGAAGACCTGGGCTACCTTTCGTCTCACGGCGCACCTTCACTGATGAGGAGTTACATGCCTGAACAGCAGATGATGATGCCCCAGAGACCGGAGACATTAATGCGATTCAATGGCCTTTTGAGCAGGGAATATACTGTAAAGGAGATTACCCTGGAGGATGAAATCCCCGAGAGTATTGATACGCTCATCATTGCCGGTCCCAAAACTAATTTTAATGACTGGGAATTGTTCCAGATCGATCAATTTTTGCTGAAGGGTAAATCATTGGCTGTCTTTGTGGATTCTTTTAATGAAATTCGACCTCAGCAGAGACAGAGGGGATTTCAGCAGCCGGTGTATCTGCCTATCAATACCGGCCTGGAAAAGCTCCTGGACCATTATGGTATGAAAGTTAAAAAATCCTACCTGCTGGATGAAAACTGTTATGTGCAGCGGGGACGCAATGTTGACGAAATGCCTATTTATTTTGCTCCCCTTATTCAAAATGAAAAAATCAATCACGGTATTAAATTCATGGAAAACCTTAAACAACTGCTGGTGATCAAAGCTTCACCCCTGGAAGCCAATGAAGAGAAAATCAAGAAGCATGGTTTAAAACTGAAACAATTGTTTGCCTCTTCGGATAAGTCCTGGGAGATGACGGGCCGGATTAATTTGATGCCCTTTATGATTCGTCCGCCCGCAGATGAGAAACAGAAAAAGAGCCTGCCCCTGGCGTACCTGCTGGAGGGTGAATTCCCCAGTTATTTTGCCGATAAACCCGTACCGGAGAAACCCAAAAAAGAGGAAGAGGAGGAAACAAAGGACGAAAAAGATGAAGGTGATACGGATAAAAAAGATAAAGATAAAGCAGAACCCCCTAAACCGGAAGTGAAAGAAACCGCGGTAAAGAAAGCAAAAGGTATACTTAGCCGGGGAAAGCCCGGGAAGATCTTTTTAATCGGTACGGCTGAAATATTGAAAGATAATGCCCTGGATGAACAAGGTATCTCACCTAATGCGGTGTTTATATTGAATACCCTGGATTACCTCAACAACCAGGAGGATATTGCGGTGATGCGCAGTAAGAATCAGCGGTTTAACCCTTTGGATGCGGATATTAAATCCTTTACCAAAACGGTGGTGAAGGTTTTTAATATTGCAGGATTGCCGGCGTTGTTGATTTTATTCGGTGTTTTTGTTTGGCTCAACCGGATGGGACGCAAGAGGAGAATCCAGGATATATTCACCAGGAATAAATAATCATAGGAGGTGGAAACCATGAAATCCATGAGAAAAGAATTTATTATACTTGGTGTGATTATTGTTGTGCTCCTGGTTTATGTCCTGTTTCGCAGTTCCGATAAAGTTCACTATAAAATCCCGAGATTGGACCCGGTGAAAACGGAAGATATCGACAGGATTGAAATCAAGAAATCGGATCAAACCATTCAACTGGTGAAAAAGGAAAATAAGTGGTTGATTGACCCCAACGGATATCCGACGGATAAAGGCAAGGTGGACCGTATTACCGGTGCTATTTCAACATTAACCTTAACCGACCTGGTATCCAAGTCTAAAAATTACTCCAGGTACGATCTGACTAAAGAGAAGGCAATCCAGGTCAAAGCGTATAAAACGGATGAAGTGGTGCGGGAGTTTGAAATCGGTAAACAGGCTGCCACTTATGGGCATACCTTTGTGAAGATTAAAGATAATACCAATGTCTATTATGCCAGGGAGTCGTTCCGCAATCATTTCGATGTCAAAGTGGATGACCTGAGAGATAAAGTGGTGATGAAGCTGGACAGTAATGAGATCACCGAAGTTGAAATAGAAAAAGAGGGAAAGACCCACCTGTTTGCCAAAAAAGTCAAACCCATAGCACCCCTGGCTGAGGATAAAGATAAAAAGAAAACAGACGAAGAGAAGAAACAAGAAGTGAAACCCAGGGAACCTGAGGAGGAAATTAGTTGGATGATGCCGGATGGAAAGATGGGTAAAAAGTCCGCTTTGGATTCGCTGATCAATCAACTGACCAATCTTTCTTGCCAGGAGTATATCCAGGATAAAACCAAAGAAGATTTTAAAGAGCAGGCTCCTATTTATACGTTGAAGCTCAAAGGCAGTAAAGATTATATTATTAAGATTTTCTCGAAGCCGGAGAAGAAGGAAGATGAGAAAGAAGAAGGATCAGGCGGTGAAAAATACCCGGCGATTTCGTCTGAGAATTCCTATCCTTTTTTGTTAAATTCATGGAAAGCGGAACAGATAATGAAAAAGCCCGAAGATTTGATCGAGGAAGAAAAAAAGAAAGAAGAAGTGAAAAAGAAATAAATTTTATTGCCAACTGCCAACTGCCTACTTTTTCCTAACCTGTGCTGCAAACAGTCCGGTGATTACCACTGCGATTCCGATCATCATACGGATGCTTATTTCATCGTTCAGCATTAGCCAGGCAAACGCGGCGGTAAATACAGGTATGATGTTTCCAAACATACTGGAACGGGAGGCGCCCAGTTCTTTCACCGAATAGGCGAAAAGGATGAAGGCCAGCGACGTGGGCAGCAGTGCCAGCAGGCCCAGGGAGATGAGGACGTCAGAAGTGGGGGCAGCATTTAGAAAATGTCCCAGGTCCACCACCAGGAAAAAGGGCAGGAACCAGAACGTTCCCAGGATATTTTGATAGGTTACGATGGTCAGGGCATTGTAATTAAATGATATTTTTTTCACTGAATTGATATAGGCTACACCTGCGACTACTGCCAGCAGGAGCAGCACAAGACCCATTGGGGAGACTGCCAATGAGAAATCGGCTTTAATAATTACCAGTAGAACACCGGTAAATGAGACCAACAGTCCCACGATATTTAATAGTGACAATTTTTCTTTGAAAAGGTAAAAGGCTGCGATGGGGGTAAAAAGAGGAATAGTGGAAACAATAACTGCTGCCACAGTGGGTGAGGCAAATTTAAGCCCGTAGCTTTCGAACATAAAATATAAAAACGGCTGCAGTAGGGAGATCAAAATAAAAAATTTAATATCCCGGCGTTGGATTGGCTGTAATTTTTTCAACCACCTCGCCGCAGCGTATGTAAGGGGAGAAGCAATCACCAATCGTATAAAAACGGTTGTAATGGGATTATAGCATTGGTAGACGATTTTAATCCATACATAAGACATGGCCCAGAAAAGCATGGCCATTACAATGCTGAGGTACACAAATGAAGATACCTTATTTGATTTCATTTTAACGGTTTTTCTTTTGGGTAAAACAGTGTATGGACCATTATACCATAAATAGGAATAATATTTCATTAGAAGTATGGTGATTCCATCTTTTTAAGTACGAAATTCGAATATCGAAATTCGAAACAAATTCAAAATTCAAATGCTCAAAATTCAAAACAAAAAAGCATGATACGATGCTATCGAGTTCTGTTGTTTTGGTCATTTGGATTTCGGTCATTTGGATTTGTTTCGGATTTCGTGCTTCGTGCTTCGAATTTTAAATGATTTTAACGTAGTTTTGTATTTCGAGTCTTCTGCATCTTGCCGTTTTGTGAAGTATCTGGTATAATAGGTACCATCGGGTGCGCTTGTAGCTCAGAGGATAGAGCGTTGGTCTCCGGAACCAAAGGTCGTAGGTTCGAATCCTACCAGGCGCGCCACGCCAGGGAGAGGAAGGGAATTATGAATTATGAAAAGTAACATCAATGAGGGGATACCAAAATTCACGAAAGTTTATTTCATCATTCATCATTTATTATTATTATTCCCGTTGGCTTTGGGGGCGAGCACCGGGATGGTTAATTTCATTTTGACCTTTAAGGCTTCAAGATCGATATCGCGGTTGTATTTTTTCAGCAGCCAGATGGGAATCTCTTCATCCCGGTTGCAAATACTCCACAGTGTGTCTCCGTAGGCAATGATCCGGGTTTTGGTATCCACCACCTGGTACTGGCTGTAAAAATCTTCTTCCTGGGCCATATGATATTCCAGTCGTTGGGTATTAAACTGCTCCAGCGAGTTGGGATGTCTTAGTGGAATTTTGATTTTTTGATTCACCTTAATGTGTCGTCTTCCCCGGTTTAAACTTCGAAGTCTCCTTACCGACGTATTGAGCCATTCGGCATAATGGCCCATGGTTTCGTCCACCGCCGCCGTTATAAAGGCATATTTAGTCCCTTGAAGGACCTTTACATCCAGGTTGTAGAGGGTGGCATCAAAAGACGCACCAGGTGTTTCACTGCCGCTGTTTTCGGGCTTCTCCAGCGCCTCTTTAATAGCGTTGATGAAGTCTATAATTGGTTTTGTTTTGGTCTCTGCCGGTGGGGTTTGTTGAGTTTGTTGAGTGTTAAGTTCCTTTGACTGTGACGGTGTTGGAGCAGCAGTGGCAGGGGTTGTGTTTGGCACTGGTTTGGAGACCGCTTTGGCTGGTTTGGCAGTTGTCGCTTCAATCTCCTGTGTTTTTGCGGTTTTATTCCTGCCCGGGCTGATTTCATCTCGACCAGGAATGCGCAGCACCTGGCCGATATAAATTCGGTTTTCCCGCCTGATTTGATTGGAAATAATCAGGTCTTCGGTGGACACCCTGAACCGCCGCGAAATGCCGTACAGGGTGTCGCCCCTGCGAACCGTATAATAGTGCTGGATTTGGGGGGTGGATTTTTTAACAGAACCAGGAATCGCTGCGAGTTTCTCTTTTGCCATCTCCGGCGACATGGACCAGGGAATGCGCAGGTTGTAACCCGGGGGGATCGGCAGTTGCCGGCGGAACACAATGGGCCGGAGCGATGGATTCAAATCTTTTAACCGTCTTTCGGAAATTTCCAGGTATTTGGCCAGGGTTTTGGGCCTCATGTAGCTTTTTAATTGGACTTCCCGGTATGCCAATGGAAGGTGATAATTGATGTTTGAAAAGTATGTATTTGCGTCGGCTGCGATTTCACTGGCAGCCAGAAAACAGCCGTAGAAGTTTTTAGAAGCAAATCTAAATCGCCGGTTTTTGTATTTTTCGATAATCACACCGAGGTCCCGTGACCGGGTCACTCGTACCGCCCGTTTTATACTGGCCAGCCCATGATTATAAGCAGTAATTGCCAACGGCCAGGATTTTAACTCTTCGTAATTCTTGCGCAGCAGCCTGGCAGCTGCAATGGTGGATTTAATGGGGTCCCATCTCTCATCGATCCGGTAGCCGATTTTAAGAGAAAACAGTCTGCCGGTTCTGCGCATAAACTGCCACATCCCGGCAGCCCCCACCCGGGAATAGGCATGGATGTTAAAGGATGATTCCACATGAGGAAGATAAACAATCCGTTCAGGAATACTGTACATTTTGAATACTGAGCGAATGAATGGCATGTACGCACCAGACCGTTCCAATCCTTGTTTAAAACGCTCTTTTTGTCCCTGTTGAAACCGAACCCGGGAAGCTGCGGTTTTCAGTTCTTCAAGACGGGCATACTGCAAAAAAAGCTCCCCGATTTTTTGTTCCTCTGCCGTCCATTGGGATGGCGGTTTTTTCGCCATATTCTTCAGTATTTGAGCAATTGCTTTCCGGTGATACCTGGCGTAACGACTTCGGGACCTGCCTTTCCTGTTCCCAATATCTATCACTTTGTAAATAATCAGGGGATATTCACGATCATGGATCACCCCTTGTTTCAGGGATATTTCCGTGTATATCTTTTTCCAGAACGCCACATTGTCTTTTAAATTGTCCGGGACAGAAAAAATTTCCTCGGCAAAGGCATGGGAACAAGGCAGTATACTTACGTATACCAATACAGCCCATAAACCACTAATAAAAATTACTCGTCCGAATCTCATTTGAAAATTAAATAGTCGCCATTTACCTCACCGTAAGGTAAATGTAAACGTAAATACCATCCTGTCTTTGTGTTCCTACGCATCCTGTTTTTGCTTCTTATTTTTTGTATTTTTAATACAACCGTTCGTTATTTTCAATATAAGATTTATAAGATTTTCATTATCTCATAACGCATAACGAATGTCAAAAAAAATATTACAAAATCCACCGCCTTTGTGTAAGCGGGGGATTTTGTGTTCAATGTTCAATGTTCGAGGTAACATTTTTGTATATCTGTAAAGCCGTTGATTTATGGTAAATTTATATCTCAACGAGATCAGTAAACAATTTCATTTTTTCATTTACTGGTTGTAAAATTTCGATTTTTATGGTATGATTAATAATATAGTCATGCACATTATAATCGTGAACATACACCCAACGACCAACAACGATAGACTTCGAGTCTTCTTTAGGCTATAACAATCGGCGGCAATTCGTGACAGTCGCTAAAGCAAGTGAGTTTATGATTGTAATTGTTTAATTGCTGAAGGTACGTGCTTAATTTCTACGCTTTTTTCAAGACTGCGCTTGAAACAAAAGCCACCTGCAAAATGGCGTGGGACACGTAATATGTAAAGAATGTTGCCTATTACCGCACTGTAAGTGCCTAAAGGAGTGGATTTAGGTATAAAGACATAAATTTAAAACAAGAAAATAAACGCGAGATTACCATGATTTATGATCACATCTTAAGCACAGTGGGCAATACTCCGATGATTCGCCTCCAGCTGGAGGAGTTTGAGCACATTCATCTTTATGCCAAAGTTGAATGCTTTAATCCTACCGGGAGTGTCAAAGACAGGGCTGCTTCCTATGTGATTAAGAAGCTGCTGGAGAATAAAGAGATAGACCAAAACACCACTTTGATTGAATCCTCTTCCGGGAATTTTGGTATCTCATTGTCTGCCTATTGCAAACTCTCCGGGTTGAAATTTATTTGTGTGGTGGACCCCTGTATTTCTCCGGTGAACGAAATGTTGATTAAATCCTTTGGTGCAGAGGTGATAAAAGTCACAACACCCGATGAAAACGGAGGGTATTTGTTAAACCGTATACGGAAAGTTAAACAGTTGGTTGAGGAGATCGATAATTCTTACTGGGTGAACCAGTATGGAAATCCCTATAATGCTGAGGCGTACTACTATTCATTGGGTAGAGAAATTTGTAATGATATGGACCAGTTGGATTATATTTTTCTGGGTATCAGTTCAGGGGGAACCATTACCGGTGTTTCCCGCAGGGTAAAGGAAAAATTCCCGGAAGTAAAGGTCATTGCCGTGGATATCATCGGGTCTGTTATTTTCGGACATCCACCCCTGAAACGGTATATTCCCGGTATCGGTTCCAGCATGGTGCCGGATATTCTCAATCACTCCAAAATCGATCATGTTGTTATGATGGATGAGGTAACCACCATCCGCATGTGCCATGAACTGCTGGAAAGGCATAATATCTTTGCCGGCGGCTCTTCCGGGTCAGCTTATGGGGCTATTAAAAAGTATTTCAAAGAGAACCCAGTAGTAAAACAAGACAGACCTATCCACGTGGTAACTGTTTTACCCGACAGGGGTGAGCGGTATTGCAATAATGTCTATAATGATGAATGGTGTAAGGATTTTATGGAACATCACGCGGAAAAGAAGGAGATCTAGTGTAATGTTAATCCTATTATTGCCTCCGGCGGCCAGGGGGGCTTTTTTGAAAAACCGCCCCCCTGGACCCCCCGAAAAACTTTTTATAGCCCTTCGGGCGGTTGGTTTACCGTCATTTGAGGGTTGACGTGACACTAGTGGCAGACGGATGGTAAATTCCGTGCCTTTGCCTTCCCGGCTGGCGACATGGATATCGCCGTGATGAAGGGTGACCAGCTCTTTGGCCAGGGCCAAACCGATACCGGAGCCTTTGTGTTTATGCTCATGAGAAAAATAACCGTCTGCCTGGTAAAAGCGGTCGAATATGTAAGGCAACTGCTCTTCCGGGATACCCATGCCCGTGTCGCAGACGGGTATTTCCAGGTTATCGTCAGCAGGGACACCCTGCTCCCTGGCCGCGGCGGTTACGGTGATTTTCCCGCCCGCGGGGGTGAACTTCACGGCATTGGCTAAAAGGTTGACAATCACTTTTTCCAGTTTTTCCGGGTCAAAGTAGAGGGTAATATTTTCTTCTTCGGCAATAAAGGTTAAATCCAGTTTTTCCCGGACCGCCAGGGACTTGAAAGACCCCACCAGACCCTTTAAAAAGGGGATGATGTTTTGCCGTGAGGTCTGTAATTGCATCTTGCCGCTGTCCAGTTTGGAGAGGTCCAGGAGTTGGTTGATTAAAGTAAGCAAGCGGTGGGAATTGCCCAGGGCCATTTTGATGATTTCATGGAGTCTTTGGTACTCCTCCCCGCGGTAATCGGAGAGTACTTGTTCCAGGGGTCCCATAATCAATGTCAGCGGTGTACGGAACTCATGGGAGATGTTGGCAAAAAAGCGGGATTTGATTTTATCCATCTCTTTCAATTTTTCCGATTTTTCTTCTAATTTGACCAGTAATTCGCTCTTGGCCAGGTTGGCTTGCACTACTTTTTCTTTTTCCCAGGCTCAATTCCTGGATTTTATTTTTTTGTTTCAAAGATTCATTCTCTGCTTCCTTTTTCTCCACTTCATACTGGGTTCGTATCCTGGTAATTTCTTTGGTTTTTTCTGTGTTAAAAATATTCTCCTTTAATTCAGTGTAACGCCGGTGATATTCGAAGGCTTTTTTATAATTTTTCAATGCAGCATAAGTTCCTGATAAACTTTCACAAATTTCTTTCATGTCATATTTAGCGTTCATTTCTTCTGCTAATTTTAAACTTTTATGCAAATACTCCAATGATTTTTTTAACCGTCCCGATTCCTTATAAGTTATACCGATACTATTGTAAGAAATGGAGATCATTTGTTTATTGCCGATCTCTTCCCTGATGCGCAAACTCTTGAAAAAGTACTCCAATGCCTGGCTGTAATTGCCCTGGTCTAGATAAAAACTCCCGATAAGATTAAAGCAATCGGCAAGGCCCTTTTGATAATTGATTTTCTTGCTTAGTTTTACCCCCTGCTTCGCATAGTTCAACGCTTTTCCCGGCTCGATGTAGAGATATTCGCTGCCGAGTTCCGTGAGAATATTGACGAGTTCAGGGCCTTCTCCTGTTTTTTTTAGCTCTTTTAAAAGCCGGTTTATTTTTTATTACAACCTGAAGCCGCAGGGATATTTTAATGCAAACATCCCGGTATTGCAATAGGAAAGAATCAGACACCGCTTGTCTTCATTAATCCCAGGCAAGATTTACTCTTTCCTGCGCAATTTAAAGCCGTTCCCACGGAGGTTAGCAGCAAGAGCTACAGGGTTCTACGGAAAAACCGGAACCCCGGATTTGCAATTCTTCAGGCGACACTTCCTTTTCTTATACTGGGTGGGTGTCATCCCGGTATATTTCTTAAATACATAATTGAAGGCAGCTTTGGTATTAAATCCCACTTCAAAGGCAATGGATAATACCTTTTGCCCTGCCCATTTGGGATCAGTCAGAAGCCTTTTGGCCTCTTCGATGCGAAAGGTATTGATAAAATCCGAAAAACCCTTGTTCAATTTTTCGTTGATGATTTGGGAAAGGCGGTAAGGAGGGATAGATAATTTTTCTGACAGGGATTGCAAAGAAATGGTTTCGTCACGGAAGACTTTTTCAACTTCCATGAAATAAGTAAGCTTTTTTAGGCACTGGTCCACATAAAGAGGATTCAGGTGTGAATTTTTATATTTTATTTTCCCGTTTTTGGCAAAGGGTGGCCTCTTATGCATATACAGGTACAGCAAATATGAGGCGGATGAGGCAAAAAGCAAGAAAACCAGGGAAAGCGATACCTTAAAAGGGATGGTTTCATGAAAAAGGGGACTGGAGATAAAGGTCATTAAAGGGCAAGAGTAAAGAAAGACAAAAATAAAAGCGATTTTCACAATTAAATCAATCTTATTGCGAAATCGTTTTACTCTCTTTGTTACCTTTTTTTTCATTGATATCCTCCTTTAAACAAAACTACATTAAATTAGACACAGAAAAATACAATATGTGACAACAAACGCTAAAAAACAGTAAACTTGCGAAATGAGAGATTATATTGTATAATGAAGAAAAACGATGGAGCTTCTATCATGGAGAACCTGTTTAATAAAGACGATACGTCGGAATCTACCGATGAATGGTTGATCACTGAGGCAGTGAATGGAAACCGGAAGGCACTGGAAGAATTACTCCAACGTCATCACCGCTGGATTTACAATATTGCGCTGCGAATGGTGGGGGAACCCTTCGATGCTGAAGATGTCACCCAGGAGGTGCTGATAAAAATTCTATTAAATATTCCCAAATTTAAAATGAAGAGCAGGTTTCGCACCTGGGCATACCGGATCGTGGTGAACCATGTAATTAATATGAAAAAGAGAGAATGCGAGAAAAAAAGGACTTCGTTTAATCAATACTCAACGGCCATCGATAATACACCGGATATGGATTTACCAGACCCACAGCATTTACCGGTAGATACTTCATTGATCCTTGAGGAAGTAAAAATACACTGCATGATGGGAATGCTTTTGTGTTTAAATCGAAAGGAGAGGCTGGTATTTGTTTTTGGAGAAATATTTCAATTCAGCGGTCCGGTTTCCAGTGAAATACTGGAGTGCAGTAACGATAACTTTCGGCAGATATTATCCCGTGCCCGGCGCAAGGTGTACAATTTTATGAGAGGGAAATGCGGTCTTATTGATAAGAAAAATACCTGCCATTGTAACCGCAAAGCAAAAGCCCTGATGGATGGCGGTGTAATCGATCCGCACAATTTGTATTTCACCGGCCATTCCCTTTTCAAGCTCAGTACATTAATGAAAAAGAAATACTACCGTTTGCATGACCTGGTAAAAACTCAATGCCAGAGATTATTTAAGGAGCAACCTTTTTTTGAATCCCCTGACTTTGTTAAAACCTTTCGCCAGATATTAGACAGCAATGAATTCAAAGACGTTTTCAGTTTAAATTAATCATCAGCCCCTTGTCCTTCCGGTTCCGGTATTAACTTTCCGATCTCCTCAAGGCTTCTTAGAAAAGCGAAGGCTGTATTTTTAAAGGACATGTCCAACTTTATATCGAACCGTTTCATCTTCTCACAAAGCGTGGGTGGATTCAACCCCAGCAGAAAGGCCGCTTTCCGCTGATTCTCTTCGGAAATAAGCAGGGCATATTTGATGATTTCTGTCTCCAATTCATCCATAAATTCATTCAAGGATAGAATTTGATCGGCAAAATTCTTAAGCAGATATGCTTTTATCAGGTTTTCCCTGGCTGTATCCAGGTTCTTCCCGATCTCATCAGAACTGATTTGTTTTTTAATACTACTATTTTTTTCAGCCATGTTCAATCGCTACTCCAGGGTCTTTAAAATCTCCTGGGCAACTGAGGCATTTTCGTTTTCCGGGTCCATTTCTAAAAACGTTTTGAAATACTCTTTGGCTTTGGCGTTATCATTCATACCCAGGTAGATAATACCCAACTGGTAAAAAGCATCGGCATAATTGGGGTCCAGGGAGATCAGTTTTTCAAAGACGGTTTTGGCTTCACTGCTGTTTCCCAGGTTTATCAGGCAGGCACCGTAGTTGTACAGGGCTACGGTATCGGTGATCTCCAGGTCAAAGGCTTTCTTGTAATATTCCACTGCTTTGGCAAAATCTCCTTTTATGGCAAAGATTTTTCCCAGGGCTGAGAGGGATAATAAGAAGTCGGGTTTTAACTCCAGTGATTTTTGGAAATCAACAATGGCTTTTTCTTTATCGCCTTTTTTCTCAAAGCAAACGGCTCGATTGTAATACAATACAAAACTGCCCGGGTCTTTCTCGACAGCCTGGGTGATTTTGACAATCGCTTCATCGTACTTGCCGGCGGCCATTAATTTTTGGGCGGCGCTTACCAAATCAAGCGCAGCTTTGGCAGCTCTGATTTCCATCTTCTCCAACTGGACAGTTATCTCTTGCCGGTCATCCGCCTTCAGCCGGATAGCGGATTGCGCCGGCACATATCCTTCCTTCTCAAAGGAAACACGGTACATACCGTTTTGCAGCCCGCCTTTATAAAAACTTCCTTTTTTATCAGTAAAAAGCTCATAGCGAGCCGTTGCGGTTCGAAGAGACGCTATGATTACTCTTACTTTTTCTAAAGGTGTGTCTGTTCCTTTTTCTGTTACAACTCCTTTGAGGGAACTATTCTGCGAAAAAGCCAGGGTGGGAAAAATAGAAAAAAATGAAATAAATACGACTGTTGTCACCAACACCCCAAAGACGCTGCGAAGTTGACCACCTGGTTTCGAATAATTACTCATGGTTATTCTCCTTTTTTTTATCTTCGTCCTGGTTTTTTTGTGGGATATCTTTATTTTTTAATTTTCGTGCCCGTTCATAATAAACCATTGCTTTATCCCGGTTACCCATGCTGAGGTAGGTAGCGGCTATTAACTGGTTGATTTCTACGCTGTCTCCATATTTCCGTACTTCTTGCAGGTATTTAAGGGCACGGGGATGCAGTTTTAACTCGATGGAAGAATTCGCCAGCATCAGCAGGGTGGGATATTCTTTTTTGACATCCTCTCTTTCCAGCAGCTGGATTACCCTGGCGTAATCTCCTTTCAGGTAATAAGCCCTGGCAATGACGGGCAGGGAGGCGGCATTCCACAGGGAAGAGGGAATTTTATTAAAATACGCGATGGCCTGATCCACGTTACGGGCCTCCAGGTACTGCTGCGCTTGCACAAAAATATAATTATTCCGGGCAGCTGCCGGTTCGGGCCTCTCAATGGCAAACGGCCGCTTCACATCGATGTAAAAAGGTAAGATGTGAATCTTTTGGGTAATAGTCCCAGGCTGGCCACCAGGCTCTCTGATGGTTAACCAGTAATTACCGTCTTTTATTTCTGATAAAGGTTTCCGGAATTTATAGAGTTTGATGTTCTGGTACTGCCCGGTCTCTGCTGCCTGAGCCTGGATGTGTACGATATAACGTTTATCGTTGGTTTTTTCCAGGAAAATTTCCAGGGGGCCATGGCTGTCCCCGGGAGCGTTAACTAAAACAATTCCTTCCAGGGCATCTTTTTGGCAGAAGGTAGAACGTGGGTCGGTTAGCACCAGGAACCTGTCAGCAGCAAAGGGGACATAACCCTTCATATCGATTTCCTTCAATGTAAATCCCACCACAGCAGAAAGTGTGTGTTTTCCTACTGTGATTTGTTTTGTATGGGTAAAGAATTCCTGGGTGGTTTTATTCATAAACGTGGTAACAACGTTGAAATCCCCTGTAGTGATGGGGGCGAAATCCCGGAATACCACGCGTTGGTTATCTATCTTTTGTTTTTTTACCGGGTCTATTTTCAGGTCGATCTGCCGGCGATTCTGATACATAATATTGCCTTTTAGATCTTCGATACTAATATGCAGGTTGATTTCTGCTGTATATAAATTTTTGGAGACTTGTCTCAGTTTCAACACATCCGGCATCAGGGCGTAATGGACAAAGGGAATGCCTTTGTTCCAGGTGACGGTAATATAGCCGAACCCGCGAATAGCATTGGTGGAATGTGAAACCTCCACATGTCCGCTGGGTGATAAGAAATTCTTGATGTAACCGGATTCCGCCTCTCGTTCCGGCAGTGTATAAATCCGGTTCAGGGCATAATTAGAGGAACTGATGGACATGGCAATGCGGGGGTCTCCTTCGCTGGGTATGACGGACAGGGAGGCACTGGCCAGTTCGGCTGAAATCATCTTTATCTCTCTATAAGCCTGCAGCTCATTTCGAATCCTGGTGTTATGTTGGGGGGCCAGCAAGTCCCTGGGTTTATGAATACCGGGATGGTACAACTGAAAATCCCCCAAATCGCGGGGTTTGAAAAATAACAGGTTCATAAAGGGCAGCAGCCCGGGCCTGTCTTTTCCTTCGTAATTCCACAATTCACATTCCACCAGCATCGCTTGACCCACAAAATTGGTTTTGTTCTCTGGCTGGCCCATCAGGACATATATCCGGCCCCTGTCCGACTTGACACCATTGAGAAATTTGTTGGCATAGTACAGCCGACTGTAATACTCCACCCGGTATTCATTCTCAGGAGTACTGGTTTCCAGGTCACGGGCTTTCCAGAACATTTGTTTAAATCGCTTTCGTTCTTCTTCGGTTTTCAGCATCCTGGCCACGGATCGTTCTATCCGGGTGATAATGGGGTCTACTTCATCCAGCCACTGCTTCCAGGGGTCTTTCTTTTCCTCAGAAAAAAGGTCCGAACCCGTGCCCAAACAGATGATGGCTAAAAAAACCACCAGTACAATATGTGTAATATACGTTTTCATCAGGTTATTATATCAAAATTACCGGCAAAATAACAGGGTGCAAATTTTTCACCACAGAGGGCCTGGTGTTGTGTCAAGTTTTAATTGACGGTGCCTTCGGCGACCAGGGGGTTCTTTTGGAAAAACCCCACTGCGTGGCGCATAGCGTTACGGAGCATTTGCAGAGCAATGGAGGCGTACGGTGTTTAAACTGACGTATCGCCTCTTCGGACACTCTTAAATACTGCACTGTAAGTGCCCCTGGACCCCCATAAGCGCAAACTTAAAGAAAAACAATAGGTGCCCTTCGGGCGGTTGGTTATAAAGCGCCTGCCAGCGCTAAACTGTTTTTTCTAAACAAAAGTTTTGCAGGGGTCCAGGGGGTGGTTNNCCCCTGGCCGTCGGAGACAAAAAAAAGTTCTTTTAGAGTTCTAATAGGAGTTTCAGGATGGACATTCTTAAATTTTATTAGTTGTTATGTCCATCCTGTAGATAAAAATACTGGACAGTATATCCGCACGGAGGGCATTCGTTTTTTTAGAGTGCCCGTGCGGTAGGAGA
>JABAOF010000614.1_pt6 | contig 20898 bp, 21 predicted proteins | sample 7062171 | NCBI WGS metagenome assembly JABAOF01 (sample SAMN14538628, study PRJNA623070) | marine sediment metagenome | biome: marine biome [ENVO:00000428]; feature: marine pelagic biome [ENVO:01000023]; material: deep marine sediment [ENVO:00002113] | place: India: Gulf of Khambhat ...
CGAGTCGCTGGCCGCAGTTCTTGATCATGCTGGCCGCGCTCGGCGGGTTCGTGCTGGCCATCGTGGCCGGATTGATGGGTACGCCTGTCGGTAACCGGAACTTCGGCATCGTCGCTGTTTGGATCGGCTGGTGGGCGTTGCTCATACTGGTCGCAGTGCCGCTCACCGGGCGTGGCTGGTGCAGCGTCTGCCCGATTCCGGCGCCTGGGGACTGGCTCCAGCGTGGTGCTATGCTCGGGCCCGGAGGTCATGGGCTGGGGCTGGGCCGCCGCTGGCCGAGGCAGCTGCGCAACATTTGGCTGCAGAACGCCGGCTTTTTGCTTCTCGCCCTCTTCGCGGCAGTCATTCTGACTCGACCGCTCGTTACGGCGCTGGTTCTATTGTCGCTGCTCGTTGTGGCGGCCTGGACGAGCGTCATTTACGAGCGCCGCGCCTTCTGCCGTTATCTCTGTCCCGTCGGCGGCTTCATCGGCCTGTATTCCCAACTCGCTCCGCTGGAACTGCGAGTCCGCGATACAGCTGTGTGTGCGTCACATCGCGAGAAAACCTGCTACACGGGGAACGTTGACGGCTATGGCTGTCCTTGGGGAGTATTCCCGGCTGGTCTGGTGAAGAACATCAACTGCGGTCTGTGCTTCGAGTGCGTCCGGACCTGCCCGTACGACAACATCGCCTTGAACCTCCGCGCGTTCGGCGATGACCTGCGCCAGCCGCGCGGGCGCAAACTGGATGAGGCGTACAAGGCCTTCATCATGCTTGGCAGCGCGCTCATCTATATCGCCGTAATGCTGGGTCCCTGGGGCCAGCTCAAGACCGCAGCTTACATGATAGGCTCCCCGAGCTGGTTTGCTTACGCGCTTGCCTTCCTGTTCATCGTCCTCGCTCTCATCCCTGGGGGTTTTTTCCTGGCTGTGTACATCGGTGGTGCGATCGCCAAGTCCCGAGTTCCCGTGCGAAAGGCGTTCGCTCACTTTGCCTACGCCCTGATCCCTCTCGGTCTGGCCGGCTGGATCGCTTTCAGCCTGTCGTTCGTGTTCGCGAATCTTTCGTACGTCTGGCCGGTGCTCTCGGATCCCATGGGGTGGGGCTTGAACCTATTTGGGACGGCACGTATCCCGTGGACGCCGTATCTCAGCACGATCGTTCCTACCGCCCAGGTTGCCGTGCTCATCGGTGGGCTGGCCTGGGCGGCGCAAACGGCTCGACGAATCGCGCGGCAACTTTCCGGAGACACGGCGGTTGAGGCCGGTGACGTTTATCAGGCTCTTCCGGTAGCGATGTTCTGTCTGGTCATCACCCTGATCCTATTGAGGCTTCTAGTCGGATGAACGCCGAACGTGTCGCCCGCTGGCTCGCACTGGTTACGGCCTTAGGACTGCCGCTCGCCGTGCTGCTGGTGGGCCGGCGCCTCGAGGAGGTATCGGTCGGCCGCACGATCGAGATCCACGGCCGGATGTCAGAGGACGGAGGCTGGAGTCCGGGCGACCTGACCGCGGCTGTGGGCGAGCCGCTCTATCTACGACTCACATCGGACGATGTCGTCCACGGCTTTGCGGTCGGCATGCTTGGGCTGCCGGAGGTGGAGGTCAGGCCGGGTGAGATCACCGCTACCAGCCTCGTCTTCGACCAGCCGGGAAAATACGTCTTCTACTGCACACGCTGGTGTGGCGTGAACCATTGGCGCATGCGGGGGACAATCGAAGTGACGGGAGATGCTGGGGGCAACGACGATCCTGCGCAGCCACTCTACATGTCGTTGGGTCTGGAATTGGATGCGCCGCACTCGGCTGCCGTGCTGCCGACGCGGCGGCCGTCCGCCTCACTCGGGGCGAGCCTCGGAGTCGATGTGACCGGTGAGTATCTGACACGAGATTACTATCGCCGGACCAGCCCCGCCGAAACTTGGAACGCCCTGCGCACCAATGCCGTCCTGGCCGATCTCACGGACACGGCAATCTGGGATTTGGTTGCACGGATCTGGGAGCAGAACACGACGCCGGAAAAGTTGAGAGAGGGCGAGCGGCTCTATCAGGCCAATTGTGCGGCGTGTCATGGCGAGACGGGGCGTGGTGATGGGGTGATGGCCTCGGCGCTGGCCGGCGACTCGCTGACGGAATTCGGCCACGGCACCACATCTCCAGCGGATTTTGGCAACGAGGTACGGATGCTCGGTGCCAGTCCCGCCCTGTTGCAAGGCAAGATCCTCCGCGGTGGCATGGGCACTGGCATGCCCTACTTCGGGCCGATCTTCATGGAAGACCAGACCTGGGCACTCGTCGACTACTTGTGGACCTTCCAGTTCGACCGCGGCGCGTCAGTAGGCAAGGCTGAGAGGAGTGCTGAGCGCTCTCAAGGCTCGCGGTTTCGATCCGAAGGCGCAGAGGTGGGAGGTCGATGAGTGGGCAGGCAACGACGGAAGACGTAGTCCGGAGCTCTCACTGCGGGCACGCCGGGGCGGCGACCGTACGCATCGCGCGCGGGAGCCCGAGGGCCGTCTTCCTGCGCGGCATCTGGCGGGAGAATCCCGTATTCCGCCAGTTGCTCGGCCTCTGTCCTGCCCTGGCCGTCACCAACACGGTCGCCAACAGTCTGGCTATGGGTATCGCCACCTTTTTTGTCCTGGTGGGGTCGAGCCTGTTGGTGTCGAGCTTCAAGCGCCTCATACCAGCCGAGGTGCGCCTCTCGACCTACATTCTGATCATCGCCACCTGGGTAACGGTCGCCGACATGGTTATGGAGGCGACTGTTCCCCATATCCACAAGGCACTCGGCGCTTTCGTTTACTTGATCGTTGTCAACTGCATGATCCTGGGGCGCCAGGAGGCCTTCGCCTCGAGGCAGCCAGTCGGCCGGGCTGTGCTGGATGCCGTAGGAACCGGATTGGGCTTTATACTCGCCCTTCTGGCCATGGGGACGTTCCGTGAGGTGCTGGGCTACGGCAGCTTTCTCGGGTACGACCTCTTCGGTCCGCGGTACGAACCCTGGATTATTATGATACTTCCGCCCGGCGGCTTCTTCTCGATCGGCTTCATCCTGCTCGGGCTCGGCTGGGTTCGTGTCCGTCAGGCGAAGAGGCAGGCGGCTTATCTACGGCCGCCGCAAGCGCTTAACAAAAGGGTCGCCTGATGGGCGAGCTGTTCTGGATCTTCGTCTCGGCGATGGTGGTGAATAACTTCACTCTGACCTACTTCCTGGGCCTGTGCCCCTTCATGGGTGTGTCCGCCAGGATCTCGACGGCGCTGCGTATGGGCGCGGCGGACATATTCGTCTTGCTCATCACCTCGATCTGCACGTGGATCCTGAATGTGTTCGTCCTCAAGTATGCGCCTTACTTACGTCTCATCTCGTTTATCGTCGTCATCGCCTCGGTGGTGCAGATTGTGGAGATGACGATCAAGAAAGTGAGTCCGCGCCTGTTTCGCGAGCTGGGCATGTTTCTGCCGCTTATAACGACGAACTGCGCGATCCTCTATTTCGCATTCTTCCAGACGAACCGCGGCTACGACTTTTTCGAGGGGATCTTTTTCGCGCTGGGCGCCGGGGCGGGTCTTACGCTGGCCCTGGTTCTGATGGCATCCATTCGCGAGGAGACCGAGTTCTCACAAATACCCGAGATTGTCAAAGGTCCGGCTCTGGTCTTCATCGTGGCCGGAGTTCTCTCCCTCGCCTTCATGGGCTTCGCCGGCCTTCTGAGTACCTGAAGAAACCCCGGCCGTCTGGTCGTCGGCATCGTCGCAACTTGCTCGCGAACCTTGGCAGGGTTCTCGCATTCATGATGCGGAATGGCCCTTGGCGCATCTCAAGCTTTCTACACGCGATCTTCATGAAGTCTTAACATCTGTCCGGTATCTTGAGGGCTCAGGAGGAGCGCCGGCAGCCGGGCGGCCAACAGCTACGGCAACGGTGGGCGTCAGCCCGCACGAGCTGGAGGAAAGACGGCCATGCCGATCAAGAACTGGCGAGACGTTAGAAAGGGGGCCGTGAACCGCGGTGGCGCGGAGGTCTCGGCATCGGCGCTCCTCGGTATCTTGGGAATGAGCTGTGAGACCTGTGCCAGGCGCGTGCAGGACAGCCTGATTGCCTGTCCCGGCGTGCAGTCGGTGGACATCGATCTACCGCACGGACTGGTCAAAGTGGACTACGATCCTCGCCGCACTGAATGCAAAAAGCTGTTGGAAGCAGTGGCCGGTGCGGACAGTGGCGACGAGCCTGCCTATTACGCCTTCCTGCTCTAGCGCTCCGCTGTTGATGGCGACGTGGCGGGCGCATCAGCGTTCGCTGGCCGGCCGCGTCCGGAATGGGCGGCGGTGTGCGAAGAAGTCGTGATCATCGTGAAAGAGGCCTGCCAGCTCTGATAGGGTAAACCTGTTCCGCCTCTTATCAGGTCCGTCCGCTGGGAGATCTTTGTCCTCTGTGAAGTTGCGCGATGCTCCCGAATCGAGCCTGGGCTTCGGGAGAGGTGCGGCCGGTCGCGGCTTTAAGAAACCTTAATCTTTTCTTGAGGATGGATTAACGGCGCCGATGCGCTATTTGACCGGCGCCCCCGAGGACTCGGAGAGCGTAAGACTGATCGTGCGACCGGCAGGCAAGGTTGCACCGGTGGTCGATCCACGCACGGGCAGAGGTTGGCGCCCACGCATCGTGGAAGAGCTCCTCGAAGGGGACAGGAGTGGAAGCTCATGAAGGTATTGGTCGTGGAGGACGACAAGCATGTCGCCGGCTTCCTGGAGATGGGACTTCGGGAAGACGGCTACGCGGTGGACGTGGCCCACGACGGCGAGGACGGCTCGATGAAGGCGTTTGTCTACGATTACGACCTCATCGTGCTGGACCTCATGCTCCCGAAGAAAAACGGATATGAACTCGCGGCGGAGCTCCGACGGGAGGGTCGCTCCGTGCCGATCCTCATCCTGACCGCCCGGGATGCGACAGATGACATCGTGCGCGGCCTCGATCTCGGAGCCGATGACTATCTGACGAAGCCGTTCGCCTTCGAAGAGTTCCTGGCGCGGGCGCGGGCGCTGATCCGCCGTGGCGGCGCGAAGCATACGGAATTTCTCCAGCGCGGGGACATCAAGCTTGATCGGCTGAAGCACAAGGCCTGGCGCGGTGACCGGGAGCTGAAGCTAACGCCGCGGGAGTTCCAGCTCCTCGAGCATTTTATCCTGAAACCTGAGCAGGTGATTCGCCGAACCGAATTACTGGAGAAGGTCTGGGATCTTCAATTCGATCCCGGCAGCAATGTCGTAGACGTTCACATCGGTAATCTCAGGCGCAAACTCACGCTACAAGGGGAGTCGCAGGTGATCGAGACGATCTGGGGCGTTGGCTTCATGCTCAAGTGCTGAAGGCGGTACCGCGTTCATGATGGAGAGACGGACACCGCGGTCGCGCTCGTTTCGACTACACCTCGCTTTGCGAGTGGCTTCCGCGTTCAGCGCCGCGCTGTTGCTCGTGGCCCTGGCTGTGCATCTGGGCCTGAGGACGATTCTGCTGCGGGGGATGGACAAGGCTCTGAGCTCGGTGGCGTCGATCCAGGCTGGCGCCATCGCACAGAGCCCGCCAGGCGACATGCGTCTTCACGAGTGGCGCCTGACGCCCGAAGAGGCAGCGGCGGTGCAACACGTCAATTGGTTCGTCGAGGTTTGGGATTCGGAAGGTCGGCCGCGCTTGCGTAGCGGTTACCTCGACCTGGACCTTCCGGTGGACACTGAGGCCTTCCTACAGGCGCAGAGCGGAGCGCTTGCTTACGCGACCCAGCGGTGGGAGGCCGGGCGGCTACGGGCGCTCTACTACCCGCTCGATCGCATAGATCCTCGTCATAGCGGACACGTGCTCGAAGTGGCGAGTTCCATCGCACCTTTGACACAGACCCTACGCCGCGTCGATGTCGTGCTGGGTAGTGCCCTGCTCGCGGCGGTGATGGCGGCCTTCGGATTGGCCTGGTCGATGGCTGGCCACGCGCTTGGTCCCGTGGCGCAGATCACCGATCAGGCTGAGAAGCTCGAGGGGGGAAAACCCGGCCAGCGCATCACGGCGCACGCCCGGACTGCGGAGTTCCAGGGCTTGGTCGCCGTGCTCAACCGGATGCTGGACAGGATCGATGGCGCATTCGAGGCGCACAAGCGCTTCATCGCGGACGCCAGCCATGAGCTCCGGTCGCCGATAGCCGCGCTCAGAGGCCACCTCGAGGTCAGTCGGCGGCGTGAGCGCTCGCAGGCGGAATATCGGGAGGCGATAGACGTCGGGCTCGATGAGGTCCTCCGCCTTCAGGCCCTGGCGGAGGATCTCCTCACACTCGCCCGCCGGGACGCAGGTGTTCTGCAACCGCGGATCCGGCCGCTCGCGCTGGATGAGCTTGTTGGCGATGTGGCTGCGAGCTATCGCGCACTGGCCGAAGCCAGGGAGATAGAGGTAAAGATCGACCTCGTTACGAACGTGGTCGCCGCCGGGGATTCCGACCTCCTGCGGCGGCTGGTGCGGAATCTCTTGGACAACGCGATCAAACACACGCCGAGGGGCGGTGAAGTCTGGCTGCGTATCGGCTGCGACGGCGGCACTGGCTGGCTCGAGGTCGCGGACACGGGACCCGGGATTGCACCCGAGCACCTTCCCCATCTGTTTGAGCGCTTCTATCGGGCCGACAGTGCCCGGGAGCGATCAAGCGGCACCGGTCTCGGCCTGGCGATCGCGCAGGCCATCGCCGAGGCCCATGGCGGCTGGCTGAAGGCTCGCAACCGACCGCGGGGCGGGGCGAGCTTCCGGTTCGAATTCCTTTGCGAGCCCGACGCCGGGCTCACCATCGGCGACGGTCGCGGCGCTTCCCGGAGGCGGGCTTAAGCGATCTTCGACGGAACTTCACGGTTCTTTCACTGCCAACCGGATAGTTTCCGCACAAAGCGAAGGGCAATTCGTTGGGGCCGTCTGTAGCAATGGACGGCACGTGGTGGAGGCGGATCGCGCCCGCAGCCAATCCTGGCCGGCCCTCGATTCAGGAGCGCGGTGTGCTCAAACCGATGTCCCGGTCCTGCGGGAGTCTGGAGGTTCGCGGTGTACCCGGTGCTTTTTCGAGTTGGCCATCTGGCGATATCGACCTACGGCGTCCTCGTGGCGGGGGCGTTCCTGGCCGCCGGGTGGGTGACCCGCCGCGCGTTGGCGGAACGCGGCGTGGAGGGCGGTGAAGCCTGGAGTCTGCTCGTTTATGCGCTGGCCGGAGGCTTCATCGGCGCCAAGCTCTACTACGCCGCGCTGCACGGCGACGCGTCGACGCTCTTCTCGCGTGCCGGTCTCGTCTGGTACGGCGGACTCATCGGGGGATCGTTGAGTGTCCTGTGGGCGGTTCGTCGAAGAGGCCTTCCGCTGGCCACAACGGCGGACGCGCTGGCACCGGCCCTGGCGCTGGGTCATGCCATCGGCCACCTCGGTTGCTTCTTCTCCGGGGACAGCTACGGCTTGCCGTCACGGCTTCCCTGGGCGCTCGCCTTTCCTCGCGGAGCGCCTCCGTCCACTGCGGGAGCGTTGCGGAGCGAGTTCGGGGTGGAGCTTCCCGCCGGGATACCCGACGGGGCGCTTGTGCGGGTCCACCCGGCGATGCTGTACTCGGCGCTCGCGTTGCTGCTGATCTTCGCACTCCTCTGGTTCTTGCGTCGTCGCACCTTTCCGGCGGGCTGGCTGTTTGGCCTGTACTTGGTGCTGAGCGGCACGGAGCGGTTTCTCGTCGAATTTGTCCGGGCGAAGGATGATCGCTTGCTGTGGGGCTTCACCACGGCCCAGGGCATCGCCGCGCTGGCCATCGTTGGTGGGCTTGCGCTGCTCGTGGCGCTGCGACGGCGCCCCGGCAGAGCGGCCGCGGCCCCTGTCCCGGTTGGGCCATGAAGGCCAACAGCGGATGCGGCGCCCCCAGCCCGGCTGCGCGGTGGCCGGCGCGCTGGGATGCGGAGGTGGGGATCGTGGGCGCCGGTCCGGCGGGCGCGCGGGCTGCCGAGTTGCTGGCCGCTCTAGGCGTCGAGGTGATCGGCTTCGACAGCCGCGCTCCTTGGGAGAAGCCCTGCGGCGGAGGACTGCCGGCTGCGGCGTTCCGTAACGTTCCGGAGCTCGCCGAGGTCAAGGCGCTCGGTCAGCAGATCCGCAAGCTGCGCCTGGCCACGGTCGATGGCCCGGCGCTCGTGCTGCCACTAAGCGAACCCCTGTACGTGGTCAGTCGCCGAGAGCTCGGGGTTTGGCAGCTCGCCCGGGCTCGGGCGGCGGGCGCCCGGTTGATCCGGGCGGGCATCGTGGAGATCGAACCGCTCAGTCGTGGCTGGCGCCTTCAGGACGGCTGCGGGCTCGAGTATCGGGTGCGCCGACTGGTGGGGGCCGACGGAGCGGCGAGCCGCGTGCGGTACGTGGTGGCCCGGGGATTCCGCCCTGAACTCGCGCCAACGCGTGTCGCCTACCCGGTCGGTCGCCCGCCCTTCCCGGCGGAACAAGTACTCTTCTCGTTCATCGAAAGTGTGCATGGTTACCTCTGGGATTTCCCGCGGGCGGATCACCGTTCGGTCGGCGTGGGGCTGACGCCCGGTACGTGGTCGCGAGGGCTCATCGATGCCGCGGTCCTCCGTTACCTCGGCAATAGCGGCGCCCAGCGAGGCTATGAGATCCTGGGCGCGGTGATCGGCACGGCCATGTGGCCGGCGCGGGATTTCCCGCGGATCGGTGGGCCCGACTACGCGCTCCTCGGCGATGCCGCAGGGCTCGCCGACCCAGCCACGGGCGAGGGGATCGAGAACGCGTTGAGGTCAGCGGGCTTTCTGGCGGAAGCGTTCGAGCGGCGAGGTGATTTCGCGCTCTATCCGCGACTGACGCGCTCGGTCTTGCTCCCGGAGTTTCGCGCTGCCCGCCTCATTCGGTCGCACCTCTATCGCCGCTCGGTGGCGGAGCGCGGGCTCGCTGCGGCGCTCCGCTGGCCCTGGGCGCGCCGCTGGCTTCAAAGCCTGGTCGACTACGGAAACGAGGCGCGAGGGCTCGGCCCTCTGATGCTCGCGCTGCTGCGGCCGTTCGCTGAGACTGGCGGCTTCCGTTCTTCGGCCAGTAACAGATCTCTGTTAGGATGTGGCCAGAACGTGTGAGCGTGGTGGGCGCCGGTCCCGCGGGACTGGCGGCGGCCATCGAGTTGGCTCGGAACGGGGTGGACGTCGTCGTCTACGAGCAGCGGTCCGAGGTTGGCCGCCGGTTTCACGGCGATTTCCAGGGGCTCGAGAACTGGACGACTGAGGACGATGTCGGCGTGTGGCTTGCGCGGTTGGGCATCGCCATGGATTTCCCCCACCGTCCCATAGAGAGTATCACCCTCGTTACACCGGAGCTCGAGCCGTACCGGGTTCGAGATGACCGGCCGCTTCTTTACCTGGTCCGTCGAGGGCCGCAATCGGATACGCTTGACCAGGGGCTCAAGACGCAGTCGGAGCGACTAGGTGTTCGGATCTGCTTCGAGCGGCGCGTATCGCCCGCAACGCATTCGGGCCCGATCATCTGGGCGACGGGCCCTACGACCACTCAAGCGGTCGTGGCCGGTGTCCTGGCGAAAACATCACACCCCGATCAGGTGTTGGCGATCGCGTGCAACGCGCTGGCGCCGCGCTGCTATGCCTACTGCGTGATCTGGAACGGCCGCGCAACACTCGCCACGGCCCTGGCTACACGATTCGGGGACGCATGGCGCTGCTTCGAGCGGGCCCGCCAGGCGTTCGCCCGGCTCGGACTGTCCGATTTTCGGGACGAGTGCCGCTTCGGCGGCCGGGCCAACATCGCCGTCGGCCGGCGATTTCAGCGCGGTGAAGAGTTCTGGGTAGGTGAAGCCGCCGGCTTGCAGGATTATCTGCTGGGCTTCGGCCTACGCTACGCCATCCTGTCGGGTCACCTGGCGGCGCGTGCGCTCCTGGCTGGCACGTCGTATCGGGAGCTGCTGGAGCGGCATCTGGGGAGGCAATTCCGGGCAGGCCTGGCCAACCGGCTCCTCTACAACCGGGCGGGCGACCGGGGGTACAGGTGTCTGATCCGGTGGGTCAGCCGGGCGACGTCGGTTCGATCGCTGGCCCGGCGGGTTTACGCCATGACACCGTTCCACAGGGTGATCTACCCTCTCGCCTGGGTCGCGGCGCCGCGGGCGGGCGCTCTAATGGGAAACCGAGGTGAACGCCGGGCCGCCTCCTGAGTCGGCCGATGGAGCGGCTGACATCGACCGCCTACCCCTCTCCCCGAGCTCACGCTCGTCGTCCCACCCTGGCCGAGTCAGCAAGCGCCTGCGGAACCGTGGAGACTGTCACACTCCCGCCTTTGCAGGCGCCGCTCAGGTCTCGTAAAGCGCGCTCATAGGATCTTCATGAGGATTTCACACACGGCCGGCTATGATGATGCAAGAGCTGAGCAACTCCCAGGCAGGAGGTGAGGATGGACGCGTTTACCTGGATCGTACTGCTGGGCCTCGCGGTCTGCGTGGCGATGCACTTGTTCGGGCACGGCCACGGGCACGGCCATGGCAACGGCCAAGGGAAGCGGAAGCTCCAGGCGCCGGCCGGTGAGCACGAAGGGCAGGGCGACTCGGAGGCAGACGAGCATCCGGAAGCGGGATGGCGAGGCGGGCGCGGCGACCGCATGGCTGGCACGGCCCGCCGCCACGGCCGGGGTGGATGCCACTGAGCGCATCGGTCCGGCAAATGCTGGGAGTGCGGGCCGTCGTGCTCCCAGTGTGTTCAGGAAAGCCGCTTTGCCGAAGCCGGAGAGAGACAGGAGGGAAACGTGGTAGGTAGCGTAGGCCATCTGGCCACCTTCGTCGCGCTCTTGCTGTCGTTGGGCGGTGCGGGGCTGGCGATGATCGCCGGGCGCACGCGCCGCTCCGACCTGTGGGACTATACGCGGTTGGTCGTCGGCGCGGTCTTCGCCGTAGCGACGCTCGCCAACCTCGCGATGGTCTATGCGCTCGTCGCGCATGATTTCAGCGTCTCTTATGTCGCCCAGGTGGGCAGCCGTTCGACGCCGCTGTTCTACACGGTCGTCTCGCTTTGGTCATCCTTGGATGGCTCGATCCTCTTCTGGGGCTGGGTGCTCGCCGCGTACAGCTTCGCCGTCGCGATGGTGCACCGCCGCGCCTACCTGCGGCTGATGCCGTACGCGACGGGTGTGCTGCTGGTCGTGGGAGCATTCTTCTGGTTCCTGGTGACGTGGTCGGCGAACCCCTTTGCGCCGGTGTTTCCGGTCCCGGTGGACGGGCCGGGTCCCAACCCGCTGCTTCAGAACCACCCCTTCATGGGCTTGCATCCGCCGCTTCTCTATTTGGGCTACGTGGGGATGACGGTGCCCTTCGCCTTCGCCATGGCCGCGCTCATGTCGGGAGAGCTGGGAGCAACGTGGCTTCGGGCCAGCCGGCGGTGGACCCTCGCGGCCTGGGCGTTTCTGAGCTGGGGGATTGTGGGTGGCGGCTGGTGGTCCTACGAGGTGTTGGGCTGGGGCGGGTACTGGGCCTGGGATCCGGTGGAAAACGCGTCGCTGATGCCGTGGATCACGGCTACCGCCTTCCTGCACTCGGCGATGGTCCAAGAGCGCCGCGGCACCATGCGGACCTGGAACGTTGGCCTCGTCACGGCCACGTTTGTGCTAACGCTGCTGGGCACTTTCCTCACGCGCTCCGGCGTGCTGGGTAGCGTCCATGCCTTCGCCGAAGGGCTCATCGGCCCGCTCTTGCTCGGCTTCATCGCCTTCGTCCTCATCGCGGCCCTCGCCCTAATTGGCTGGCGCAGCGAGCACTTGAGAGCACCGGGCGCTCTCGACCATTGGCTGTCCCGGGAAACCGCGTTTCTTCTGAACAACCTGCTGTTCGCCGCGTTCGCCTTCACGGTTCTTCTCGGCACGCTCTTCCCGCTGCTGGTCGAGATCTTCCGCGGGGTGCAGGTGAGCGTGGGAGCGCCCTATTTCAACGAGATGACCATGCCCCTCCTCCTCGCCCTTCTTCTTCTCGCGGGAGTCGGCCCGGCTCTGGCGTGGCGGCGGACATCGGTCGGTGCGCTGAGGCGGAAGGTCCTCTTGGGGGCAGGCGTCGCTATCATCGGCACCGGGCTCTTGTGGCTCGTGGGGGTACGCGGGGCCTACACGATTCTGGCCCTGGGGCTTGCTGCATTCGCGTTTGTTCTCAATCTCGCGGAGTTCTGGATCGGCGCACGGGCGCGCAATCGGGCGCAGGGGGAGCCGCTGGTCGGGTCGCTGTTCTCATTGATACGGAAGGACCCGCGGCGCTACGGCGGCTACGTGGTCCACATCGGCGTGGCTCTGATGGCGATCGGCATCGCGACATCATCGTCGTTCCAAAGGAAAACCGAGGCCACTCTCCGGCCCGGCGAAGCCGTGCGGATCGGAGACTATGGCCTGCGATTGGACTCCCTCTATGCGGGGCGGGAGCCGAACCGCGACTTTGTGGCCGCTGGGATCTCGGCACAGCGGGGAGCATCGCACATTGGCGATCTCCGACCCCGGCTCAACTACTACCGGAACTCTGACCGGCCCATCGCTACTCCGGCGGTGCGCTCGCGCTGGCTCGAGGATCTCTACGTCACGCTTGGTGCGTACGAGCGGGATGGATCCTCGGCCACAATAGAGGTGCTGCTCAATCCGCTGATCGGTTGGATCTGGGGAGGCGCGCTGGTGATCGCGGGTGGGGTGTGGCTGGCTCTGTGGCCGAGTGTATCGGCGGTCTCCCGCCGCCGGCGTCCGGCCGGCGCGCACCCCGCGGAGCCGGGAGCGAGTCTGGCGGCCCGTGTCGCAGAGCCCCGGCCACAGCGGCAGCAGGTGGCGCTATGAGGTGGAAGAAGCTTTTCTGGCCGGCTTCGGCGCTGCCGGTGCTCGGGTTGCTGGCTTACGGGCTGACCCGTGATCCCAACATCATCGCCTCGCCGCTTCCCGGAAAGCTGGCGCCCGAGTTCGCCCTCGAAACGCTGGAAGCAAGGCCGCTGAGCCTGGCCGACTTGAGAGGCCAGGTGGTGGTTCTGAACTTCTGGGCCAGCTGGTGCCTGGCCTGTGAGGCCGAGCACCCTTATCTCGTGGAAGCAGAGCACAAGTACTCCGACCAAGACGTGCAGATCGTCGGCGTGATCTATCAGGACAGCCGCTCCAACGCCGAGCGATACATCCGGAAAATGGGTGGCTCGTGGCCCAACCTGGTCGATCCAGGCTCGCGTGTCGCCATCGATTATGGTGTCTACGGCGTGCCCGAGACCTTCTTCATCGGCCGGGACGGCATCATCGCATACAAGCAGATTGGCCCGGTGGACCGGCGCGTCCTCGATACCTGGATTCTCCGACTGCTCGTCGGGGAGGACGGCCGCTCCGGAAGCCTCTCGTCCGACACCTCCAGAGTGGGACGCAGTGCGGGCTACGAGAGGCGGACGCCCGAGTAGGCGGTACCGATTCTCGTTCAGGGCCTCCCACCCCCTCAGGGCAAGTCCTTCGGCTGTGGCGGGCGACGAGCTCGTCGCCCTCGTGATCGCCGGCGCCAGCGTTCTTTAAGAAATCTTACACTCTCTTTTCAGCCACCTTAACGGCAAGGCTCGTAGACTTGAAGCCGGAACGAGGGCGTTTTGGCGTTAAGAGACGTCCCCGACCGTCANNCCTTGAAGCTAGGGGAGGAGCTAGCGATGAGCGTGGGTGATACATCGCATGGCGAGCCGTGGGCAGTCAGTGACCAGCCGCCGGTCTATCAGGTACGCCTGAGGATCTCGGGGATTCGCTGCGTCTCGGAGGGGGCGCCGCTCGAGCGCGCGCTGAGGCGGTTCGAGGGGGTAAGGGACGCGACAGTCAACGCGCTCATAGAGGGGGTCTGGCTGCAAGTGGACAAGCTGTGGCGGATCGAAGGCATCCTACGGCTTCTGGTGAAGCGCGGGTACTCCGTGGATATGCATGACGTGAGCGTGACTATCTGGATCCGAGGTTCCCCCATCGGCCTGGAGGGGTTGAGGCATGAGCTTTCGAGCTTCCCCCACGTCACTTACTGCCGACTCGAGAGGCCGGCGGGACGATTGGAGCTGGGACTCGCCTTAGTAGGGGCATGGGAGCGGTCGCTGCGCGAGATCTGCGCAACCTTGCGCCTGGCGGTGAGATAGTCAGAGGTCAGGACTCCCGCGGCTGCGCAGTCCGATCGGCGAGTTCGGGCTAGAGACCAGTCCAACTTGAGGCGCCGAGCGAGGTCATGCTGACAGAGCCCGCATGTAAAGAGAGCCATGGTCAATCGACGGATCGACCTTCAGGTCACAGGAATGTCGTGCGCGAACTGCGCCGCGACCGTTGAGGGGAGCCTTCGCAAGCTCGAGGGCGTGACCGAGGCGAACGTGAACTTCGCGACAGAGAGGGCCTCGGTCGTCTTCGACGCCGCCCGCATTGGGGCAGGGGACCTCGTCCGCCGAATCGGGGAAGCAGGATATGGAGTGCCCACGGCGCGAGTGGAGTTTCCCGTCACCGGGATGTCTTGCGCGAGCTGCGCCGCAGCGATCGAACGGTCGCTTCAGGAGCGAACCGCCGCAGTCGTCTCGGCCGCGGTTAACCTCGCCAGCGAGCGGGCGGTGGTCGAGTACCTCCCCGGGGCGGTGAGCCGGGCCGACCTGGTCAAGGCCATCGAGGATGCAGGCTACGGGGTCGTGGAGGCGGTCCCCGAGGAGCTGGAGGACGCGGAGGACGAAGCCCGCAGGGCGGAGATCCGGGATCAGACTCGGAAATTCTGGACTGGCGTCGGATTCTCCGTCCCGCTCTTCGCTCTCAGCATGGCGCGGGACTTCGCGCTCCTGGGGGCGTGGGCGCACAAGCCCTGGGTGAACTGGCTGCTCCTCGCGCTCGCCACCCCCGTCCAGTTCTACGTGGGCTTGGACTACTACGTGGGCGCCTGGAAGGCGCTCCGGAACAAGACGGCCAACATGGACGTGCTCATCGCCATGGGCACATCGGCCGCCTACTTCTATAGCTTCCCGGTGACCGTGGCACTCAGCTTCGGGATCACGGGCCTGGGCGAGTACACGTACTTCGAGACCGCCGCCGTGATTATCACCCTGATCAAGCTCGGCAAGCTTCTCGAAGCTCGGGCCAAGGGACAGGCCAGCGCGGCGATCAAGAAGCTCATGGGCCTCAGGCCGAAAACGGCTCGGGTCATCCGGAACGGGGCGGCGGTCGACGTTCCCATCGAGAGCGTGCTGGCGGGGGATCAGGTGATGGTCCGACCCGGGGAGCGCATCCCGGTGGACGGAATTGTGCTGGAGGGCCGTTCCGCTGTCGATGAGAGCATGATCACCGGCGAGAGTCTTCCCATCGACAAGGGTCCGGGCGACGAGGTGGTCGGGGCGACGATAAACAAGCAGGGGGTCCTGAAATTCGAGGCGACGCGCGTCGGGGCCGAGACGACGCTGGCGCAGATCATTCGCCTGGTCCAGGAGGCCCAGGGGAGCAAGGCGCCGATTCAGCGTCTTGCCGATCGAGTCTCCGCGGTGTTCGTGCCGGCCGTGATCGTGATCGCAGCCATCACCCTGGCTGTCTGGTGGTTCTGGGCCGACGCCGGGTTCACGCCGGCGATGATCCGCATGGTGGCCGTCCTGGTCATCGCATGTCCCTGCGCGTTGGGGCTGGCCACGCCCACCGCCATCATGGTCGGGACGGGCAAGGGGGCGGAAAAGGGGATCCTCTTCAAGAACAGCGAGGCATTGGAGCGGGCTCATAACCTCAAGGTCATCGTGCTGGACAAGACGGGCACGGTGACGGTGGGCGAGCCCGCCGTGACGGACGTGGTGACCCGGGTCCCGGACCGGGCGCTGGCCGGTATCGGGATCGGCGCCCATGAGGGCACCGGGTCCCCAGCAGACGGCGAAGCGTGGGTTCTCGGCCTCGCGGCGTCCGCGGAACAGGGAAGCGAGCATCCGCTCGGCGAGGCCATCGTGCGGGAGGCCGAGGCCCGGAGCCTCCCCTTGACGGAGCTCCAGGGGTTCGAGGCCGTGGCGGGGCGTGGGATCGTGGCCAGGGTCGAGGGGCACGACGTCGTGCTGGGGACTCGGCGGCTCATGACCGAACGGAACATCCGCCTGAACGGTCTGGAGACGGAGGCGGAGCGGCTGCAGGCCGAGGCGAAGACCGCGATGTGGGTGGCCGTGGACGGCGATGCGGTGGGCGTCGTAGCGGTGGCGGACACCATCAAGGAGGGCTCCCGCGAGGCGGTGGCGAGGATGCACGAGTTCGGGCTTCGTGTGGTCCTGTTGACCGGCGATAACCGCCACACGGCGGAGGCGATCGCGCGAGAGGTGGGGATCGACCGGGTCCTGGCAGAGGTCCTTCCCGGCGACAAGGTGGAGGAGATCAAGAGGCTGCAGGCCGAACGCGCCGGCCTCGTGGCTATGGTGGGGGATGGGATCAACGATGCCCCGGCCCTGGCCCAGGCGGATGTTGGGATCGCCATCGGGACCGGGACCGACGTGGCGATGGAGACCGCGGACGTGACGCTGATGCGTGGCGACCTGCGGGCGGTGCCCCAAGCCATCGCCTTGAGCAAAGCCACGATGCGGATCATCAAGCAGAATCTCTTCTGGGCCTTCTTTTATAACGTGAGCTTGATTCCATTGGCCGCGGGCGTCTTCTACCCTCTGCGGTTCCTGCCCATGATGCTGCGGGCGCTGCACCCCGTGCTTGCGGCCTTCGCCATGGCCTTCAGCAGCGTCAGCGTGGTGACGAACAGCCTGCGGCTTCATCGTGCGAAGGTCACGTAGGCAGCGCTGTGTTTGCATTTCACGCTGGGCGAAACAGGTCTGAACCTGGCGTCAGGCGAGAAGGGGCGCCTCCGCCCCGTGCTTTCGATGGCGTTTTGGAGGGACCCCGGCCACACGTATAAGACGAAACGCGAACCCCGTTGTATTGTGGGCTTAGGTTATCGACTCGGATCTACCGGACAGACCTGGACGCCCGGCTTGCCTCCAGCTTGGCCGTCCCGTGGGCACTTTGGAGTTCCGTTAGAACTTCGGGTCGCGAAGCAGCGTCGAAATCAGACTCCGGTTCCGCTCGGAGTGCCAATCATCGGCACCCAGCCGCCGGATAACCAGCCTCCCCCGCCTGTCCACGAGAAAGCTTTCCGGCACACCGGCCGCTCCGTACGCAGCCAGAATCGAGCCTTTCGGATCGAGGAGGATGGGGAAGTTGAGCCGCAGTTCGTCGACGAACGGCCGTACCGGGACCGTATCCGCATCGATGCTGACCGCAAGCACAGTGAAGCCCGAGTCGGCGTACAGATCGTATGACCGCTGCATCGACGGCATCTCCTCACGGCAGGGTAGGCACCAGGTCGCCCAGATGTTGACCAGCACAACCCGGCCTCGCTGTTCGGAAAGCCGAAGGGTGTCCCCGTTCAGCGAAGGATAGGCGAAGTCCGGCATCGGCTTCCCGGGCTCGGGGAACCTTGTAGCTCGGGGCTCAGCCACGAGGAGCCAGGTTGCCGCCAGAAGGACGCTGGCCGCAGCGACGAGAATCACACCGGCACGTTTGCCACTCACTTTCATGTCAGCGATGGGGCCGGACTCTTGACCCGGTTTCGGTTGCCGGGTCGGTGCCCAGTAACCTCTCATTAGCGTCGAGCGCGGCTCGCCGTTTGCATGTGCCTGACCACCCACTGCCCGCCCCGCTGCTCCAGTACCGCTGTTCCGCGCCCCACGTTCTCGATCTTCCGGTCCTCGAGATCGATCTTGAGGTCGTAGCGGAAGATGGCCCAGGCCCAATCGCCCACGACATGAACCTCGATTTCGTCGGGTCGGTAGACGAAGTTGGTGAAGTGCTCGAGTTCGGGCTTCAGATGATGGTCTCTGTAACTCGCCCAGCCCCGATCGATGCCGGCGCCTTCTATGATGGTGAGCTCATCCCCGGCGTAGAGGGAATCGAGGGCCGTGTAGTCGGACCGCTCGGTTGCCGCGTACACCGCCTCGATGGTGGCGCGGACGGCGTCCTCTTCGCTCTGCGCGTGAGCGGCCGGCACGCCGGCAAATTGTGTGAGGAAAGCCCCGAACCATGCCAGGTACACTGCGGCCGAACGAACGGCCGCCGCAGATCGAACACCTCGCACTTTGACCTCCCGTCTCTTGCTCGCCCGTCGGTTTCCAGAGAACCACGCATAATACGCGTCCCCAGGCTTCGGCAAGACTATCAAGAGCGTGATCCACCGCCCTCGGCGCCGCTCCGCGAGCGGCTCGAGGCCGTTGCCACTGGCCCGGCCAACGGGCTTGAACCGCTCCTGTGTCCGCCGTCGCCGCGATTTACAGGCGGATGGCCAAGGTGCCGGTTGAGCAAGAGGGGAGCCTCTACTCGGCGAGCGCTTCCTGCAGGGCGGTGTCGATATGGTAGCTGAAGACCTCATACGGTTGCGCGCCGACCAGGATCCGGCCGTTGATGAAGAAGGTTGGGGTGCCTCTGATTCCGTAGCGACGGCCGTCCTCGAGGTCGAGGGCAACGATTCGTGACTTTTTCCCGGAGTCGAGACACTGGTTGAATCGAGGTGCGTTGAGGCCGAGGTCCTCCGCGTAGCGCTTCAGGCTCTTGCCATCCAGTGCCGCGTTGTTCTCGAAGAGGCGGTCGTGGTATTCCCAGAACCGGCCCTGGTCGAAAGCGCATTCGGCCGCCTCCGCCGCCTTCGCCGCATCCCCATGAATCTGAATAAGCGGGAAGTTGCGAACCACGTACTTGATTCGGTCACCGTATTCCTGAAGAAGCTTGGGGTACGTCTGCTGGAAATGGCGCGTGCAGAAGGGGCACTGGTAGTCCGTGAACTCCACGACGGTCACTGGCGCGTCCGCCGGGCCACGAAAAGGACGCGCCTCGCCCGCGAAGTCCGTGGCCGCGGCGCGCCCGGATCCATCCTGGCGGTCACCGGCGGCCGGCAGGAGGCTTTCGCCCTCGTCGCGGACGTTACCCCCGCGCTTGGCCTGACTCGTCGCCAAGCCAACGCCGAAGGCGAGGGCGACCGCCAGGCTCCAGATCAACCAGTGTCTCTTCTTCATCCGTTTCGCCGCGTTATCCATTGAGTGGGCGACTCGCTGGAGGCGATCCACATAGGCGGTTCACGCCCACCCGGAGTGCGGCCCAATGATGCCATTGAAAGGGTTAACCACGCGTGAAATAAACTTTAAGCTTCCTTAAGCAGCTGCTTCCCATCTCTAATAGGCTGGCTGGCCCAGCCGGTCCGTCATCTACGGCGCGGGATTGCCTAGCTCCTCTGGCCTTCTGACACCGCTGGGCTGGACAGGCCGTTTGTTCCTGCCCGCGCCTCCTGTCCTCTGCGCACGAGCCGCGGCATGAAGGCCGGGACACGCCTCCGGTAGCCGTCGTATTCTGGACCGAACTTCCGCAACATCTCCCGCTCCTCACGCATGGCCAAGCGATAGTAGGCGAACATCAGGACCGGCCACATCACGAAAGTGAGCAGGGTCGGCCACTGGATCAGCATCCCCAGGGTAATTAGAAAAAGCCCGCTGTATTGCGGGTGGCGGACGTGGGCGTAGACGCCGTCCGTAACCAGCGCGCCTTCGGCCGTGTGGATCTGCCGCCATCCCCGCCACATGACCGCTAATCCGGCGAGCATCATCAGGGCGCCGATCTGACAAATGAGGAGCGCCGCCCAGGTGGGCAACCCAAGGAGGGTTGCCAAGACGTGCCCCTTCAGGTGCGAATAAGTAGTGGCGACGCTAGGACCGCCGCCGAGCCATGATGTCAAAACGAATACAGTGAGAGGAAACCCGTACATCTCCGCGAAGAGTGCCACGATGAAAGCCGCGAAGACCCCGAGGGAGCGCCATTCCGCTTTCCTGCGCGGCCGCAGGAAGCTCAGGACGAACCCTCCGAAGAGGACGACGTTGAAGACGACCATCCCCCACAGCCCGTAGTCGTAAGCTTGTGTGGTCTCCATAGACTTCCCCGTCAATCGAGCCTTTCTGCCGGTTGTTCTGGCGAAGTGTAGCAATACGCGCCTGAAAGAACCGGGAAGATTCTCTTAAGCTTCGTTTAGGGAGAGCGCCAGCGGACCGGTTAGGATGTAATGACGAATCATCCTCGAACGACGCTGAAGGCGTCGTGGGATGGGGTCTCACACGCCTCGATGTCGCTTGCAACGAACTGGTAGCGGCGCGTGGCCGTTAGGCTGTGGCGTCTGAATGATCCCCCTCGCGGTCATCATGGCGGCGTCAGGGCACTCCTGGATCCCGAACCAGGAATCGTTATCGGGATTGGTGGCGACGGGCAGCGAGGAACCCGCCGCATGCCGGATGTGAGCCTGACGATACGGACCTCAACACCCTTAAGCGTTCTTAATGGTGAGTTCACGTCGTCTTCACGGCAGACTCCTCATTAATGCGGGCGTTCGTAGACTGATTCGCCTTCGAAGGAGTGGAAGTCGTGTCTGAGACACCGGAAAGAGAATGCCACGTCGAGCCGATCGAGAAGGAGGTCGACTCGCGCGCACTGAGCGAGTCATCACTAGCCTTGCTGGCTGTCTCGGGGATGGGTTGCCCCAACTGCGCTACTCGAGTCCACAACGGTCTGCTCTCCCAGCATGGCGTGCTGCTCGCGGAAGTCGAGCTGTCACTGGGAATGGCCAGGGTATACTTCGACCGCGACCGGGTAGGGACCGATGACCTACTCCGAGCAGTGGCGGCCGCGGGCGGCGACGGAAAGCACGAGTACCGGGCGTGGGTCATCGCTAGCCGCCCGGGGTTGTAGCCGGAGCGAGGGGCGGGGCTGCGGTCTGCCAGAAGCCTCAAGATACCTTAAGACGGGCTTCAGCAGCGCTTAAGGTCTGCACTTCTACATTCTCAATGCAGTAGCGCCGCAAGACTGGTTTTAACGAACAATCGGTGCGCATTCGTGCAATGA
>JABAOF010018321.1_pt2 | contig 20898 bp, 14 predicted proteins | sample 7062171 | NCBI WGS metagenome assembly JABAOF01 (sample SAMN14538628, study PRJNA623070) | marine sediment metagenome | biome: marine biome [ENVO:00000428]; feature: marine pelagic biome [ENVO:01000023]; material: deep marine sediment [ENVO:00002113] | place: India: Gulf of Khambhat ...
ACCTTTTTATAAAAAGGTTCCTGGACCTCCCAAAATTTTTTATTATAGTGGGCTCCCGCAGAGATCTTGTTTTGAATTTTGATTTTTGGTCATTTGGATTTGTTTCGGATTTCGTGCTTCGAATTTCGGATTTTTTAATTTTTATGGGTTAAAATAATGTCTTTACCATTAGAAAATCTTGATAACAAAACGTTTGAACAACTGGTAGAAGAGGCGAAGAAACGCATACCTATTTATGCGCCTCAATGGACGGATCACAATCTTCATGATCCTGGCATTACCTTGATCGAGTTGTTTGCCTGGTTGACCGAGATGCAGATCTACCGTCTCAACCGGGTGACCGAAAAGAGTTACCAAACGTTTTTCAAGCTCATCGGCACCACCGGGAAAGAGGAGGCGCGGAAGGATTTAAAGACTATCACCCGTGCCGTGACAAACGAGGATTACGAGACCCTGGCGAAACAAGCCCCAGGTTTAAGGGTCAGGCGGGTGAAAGCCATCCCCCGGTTCCATACCAACATGGAGGGTGAGGTATCTGGTGTAGTGACCGTGGCGGCGGCGTCCGAGTCTTATTTAAAGGGCGAGCCCGAACCGGAGGATGATTTCCTGGAAACCCTTCTCAGTTATCTGGATGGTTTTCGTATGTTAACCACCCGTGTATATGTGACTTTGCCGGAGCTGGTAGAGGTATCTGTAAAAGCCATGGTATTCATCAAGTCCCGTTACTTGAAGGATGCTGTAGAGGAGCGGGTGGTGAAAGCGTTGGCCGCGTTCCTGGACCCGTTGACCGGAGGCGCCAGCGGTAATGGTTGGCCTTTTGGGCGGCCGGTATATATATCGGAGATATATGAAGTCATCGATGGGGTGGACGGCGTAGACCACGTGGAAACCGGGACAATAAGCTTGAGAAAAGAAAACCAGGAATGGCAAAATAGTGACATGCTTATTCCACGTCATAGTTTGGTTCGCAGCGGAGAACATCAAATCACCGCAAGGGAGGTAATAACCCCCGGTTAAAAATTCCAAATTCCAGACAAGTGAATACGATGCTCTGGGGTTTCTTATTTGGAATAACGGCTCCTGCCTTTTTTTTAGACAGGAGCTATGTGATTTGGAATTCTTTAATGGCTGGGGGTGCCACCCCCTTTGTGATTTGGAATTTGGAATTTGTAATTTAAAGAGACAATAAGGTAGGAAAATGGTTGAACACAATAATCCCGGACCATTAAAATCCCAACTCCTGATATACCTTCCTGAGATATACCGGGAAAAGGGACCGGGAAAGGAATTACTGGAACGATTCCTGGGTATCTTCGAGACGGTTTTGAATGGCATCGATGAAACCATTGCCGCTGTTCCCACCTATTTTGACCCGGAGAAAGCACCGGCTGATTTTATTCCCTGGCTGGCCCAGTGGCTTTCTCTCGATCTTTACGAGTTGTTGGGTGAGAAGAACCGGGAATTTATTTTGCGGGCCTTTGAATTTTACAAGAAGAAGGGAACCGCCGGTGGGCTGGAGGAATTGGTCACGTTTCTTACCAATAAGAAGTGCCGGGTCAAGGAGTTTACCCGTAATGTGTTCCGTTCCTGGGGCATGGATGACACCTCCAGGACCGTGGATGATTCCGACCCCGGTTTATTATCCCGCATCGGCACCTTTGACGATACCCTTGATTATGTACATGATAATGAAGCGCCCGGTGTCTATGGTCAGGATGTGATCGGGGTGTATATATTTCTTTTAGCCAGGGAGCGGGATTTTATCATTAAAGAAGAGCAGTTATACAAGATCATCGATTCATTTTTACCGGTTTTTGTGCGTGCGGAGATATTTATCGTCGAGGAGAATTACGAAGTATACGAGGTGAATCGTATCGAAGACCCGTCTATGGACAGGGTGCGTGTTTCTTTGCTAGAGAAACCACCGGCCGTCACTGGTGTGTACACCGACCAGGTCACCTGGAACCGGTTCCACTCGTTCGACGAAGGCGATCCCCACACCGGCACCACCAATGATATCCACCACCGCACCGACCACGACGAAACCGGTGTAGAGATTGGTCTTTAATTGTTTTATTTTAGCCACGGACGAACACGGACAAACACGGACAACCACAGATGTTTTTAATAGGTTGGGGGCGCCGCCCCCTCCGTGAAAATCCGTGTAAATCTGTGGCAAAAATTAAAGGAGAAAACAAATGCTTATCAAAGGAATGTACCGTGACATATTAAAGAGAGACGCGTCAATCATTTTTGACCGTGGTTGGCAGTCTAACAAGATCGCGGCTGATTACGGCCGGTTTATGGCGGCGTTGATGAAGAAGCAATTCCCTTTGCCCGTGGGCGTCGAGTACCTGGCCGTGGGCAGCGGTAACGAGGGTGAAGAGGTTTTCAAGGAGAGGGTAAGCACTTATTTTACCCGGCTCAATGAAGAACCCGGGTTTAGCGGTCCGTTGTTCCTGGGCGATAATAACCAGCATTGGGTATGGGCTAAAAAGATCGCGGAGGCCGATGTCAAATATCTCAATGAACTGGGAGATATCTCTATCGATGTGGTCACCAACCGGTTGGGATTCGACGTCGTTTTTGCGCAGAACGAACCCTCCACCGACACGTTGGGTTTTCAAGAGTTCGCGCTGCTGGGTATCCACCGGAACGGTGACGGTGTGTTTGACGTGACCCGAATGTTTTTGATCAATTATGTGAGTCACGGTACTATTACTAAAGACAAAGACACCGAGTTGTCCAGGAGTATTAAATTAATATTTCCGATAAGTGAACTACAGGCTGCCGTTCCATGAAAAAATATTGCCACCAAGGCACAAAGGCACCAAAAAACACCAAAGAGGATTTTTTTAAAAAATATCCTTGGTGTCTTGGTGTCTTTGTGGCTAATAATAAGGAGGAATAATCATGGCTAAATCAAATTGGATGAAAGATGAAGATCAAAAAGGAAATTTTTCAAATGATAAGCAGGACACCTTTGATCCTGCAAAAGGGTATACAGGCATCCGCTTGCAAAAGGGTGTACCCCTGTTGGACCGGGATTGGAACGAGTTGGAGGATATCCGGCGTTATGCTGAAGTGATGCTGCGTAGGCATTATATCGGCAACGGTGTGCCGGATGAGGATAGTTTCAAGATAACCGCCGCCGACCCGCCGGGCAATGATTTCAGAATTGCCGGCGGGCGGTGTTTGGTGGATGGGTTCGAAGTCGTGAACGAGGTTGATGCGGTTCTTTATTCAAAACAGGAGGGCGTTGAGACGTTGAGTGTTCTGTCATTGGCGCGAACCGACACGGTTTACCTGGATGTGTGGATAGAAGAAGTGACTTCTGTGCAAGATGAGGCGCTTAAGAACGCCAATGATGTCAGGATGCAGACCTGTATTCGTCATAAGATCAATTGGTTGGTGAAAGTGGATGAAGGCGGCCGGGGAGTAAACCAGGAGCCGTTCCATCATTATTACAATATCGCCCGTATCCATCGCAAAGCAGGAAGAGTACTATCGAGGCCACGGACATCGAAGATTTACGCAGTACAGGCCTGTCCCTGCACCGGTTGACTGACCAAACTAATGCCGATGATAAACATACACACAGCAAACTGACAACCCACGACTCTCATGAACCGGCGCTGACGGTGGAACCTGAGGGCATCATTAAATTAAAATATGGTGTGGGTATAAACAAGTTTTCAGATGAAGCCAATTTTTCCTATGGGAGCGAATCTTCGGTACCCACGGTAAAAGCAGTGAAAGCTTATTTTGATAAACTATCGGCGTTGATCAGTGAGAAGCAGGGGTTTCTTTCTACACAGCCGTTGGGTTCCATTATCGGCTGGCACCGGGACCTTGTCGGCGCTGACGGCTATACACCGGACCTGCCGCCGGGTTGGGTAACCTGTGACGGCCAGGTTTTAGATGATCCTGAAAGCCCGTTTAACGGGTACCGGTTGCCCAATCTTAATGGGGAAAGCAGGTTCCTGAGAGGTTCCAATCAATCCGGCAGCCTCCAGGATGACGCATTCCAGGGGCATTATCATGAAACTTCTTATTATGTTGGTCACCATTTATGCGCGAGTACAGTGCCGATTCAAAATAATCACGGGATATCCCCCGTGCAGCACATTGGTTATGATATTATTCATACCACAAAACCTATACCTGACGGCCAAAACGGAAATCCTCGAATAGCAAGCGAGACCCGCCCTGTAAATATGTTTGTAATATGGATCATAAAAGTGAAAGAGGTTATTGCGTCCAATATCCAGCCCGCTGTGCTTGCACATATGGAAGCCCCACAGGGAACGATGTATGTAAATGAAAAAGGCAATGTGGGCATCGGGACGACAGAACCTAAAAATCGTCTTGAAGTTAATGGAGATATAGTTGGAAATTCTACAATAACAACATCTGGCAGCGTTGGTATCGGGACGGAGAGTCCCGGGGCAAAATTAACTATTAACGATAGGATTGACACTTCTTCATATGGTTATGGAAAAATACATGATTTATCTGTTCAATCCGATTTTCCACAACCAGATATCCCGATTGAAATGCATGGTAATATGATGGCAATGTTTAGATCCATCAAACCCTGGGGGGGTTACTGCGACATCCTTCTGAATTACATTGACTCTAAACCGACGATCGCGCACCACAAAGCTTTATCAATAAGATCAGGGGGGTCTCCTGTAACATACAATGAATACTTTTATGTTGATGCTAATGGGCGGACATGGGCTAGCCAAATGTTAGGAGCACCTAACGATTATGCAGAATATTTCGAGTCCAAAAATGGTAAAGAAATTAAGCCAGGAATTTCGGTTGTTCTGGATGGAGATAAGATCAGACCGGCAAAAAAAGGAGAAATCCCTATGGGAATTATCTCCGGTAACCCTTTTATTGTTGGAGGGATGCCTTTGGAATGGCCGAAAAAATATCTAAAAGATGAATTTGGCAATCAAATTATGGAAGAGTACCAGGGAGAAATTTTGAAACCTAAGAAAGAGAAAGTCAAAAAAGAACGGCAGAAAATGAAAAAGATAACTGTAAAAGACAAAGTAACACGTATCAAAGTCGTTAAAATAAAAGGAAAATACTGCCAAAAAGAAACCACTGAAACCGTGGCGCGGGAAATTGAAGAACCCATCTTTAAAGAAGTAGACCTCTATGATGCAACAGGTAAAAACAAGATCGGCAAGCATAAAGTGCCGGTAATGGAAACATACGAAGAGGAGATAGATGTCTTGGACGATAAAGGAAAACCTGTGATGGTAGGCAGTGGTAAATTTGAAACCAAAACCAGGCCCAAAATCAATCCCGATTACGATGAGAAACAAACATATATCACCCGGGACCAGCGCCCCGAATGGAATTGCGTGGGCCTTTTGGGGCAACTCCCATTACGCAAAGGCCAACCGGTTGACGATTCCTGGATCAAACTAAAGGACATCTCGAAAGATGTTGAGTTATGGCTGGTCAGATAGCCACCAGGATACAAAGGCACAACGTTTCACAAAGATTTGTTACTAAAAAAACCTCAGTGTCTTTGTGCCTTTGTAGCAATAAATTAAGAAATAAGAATGATATAGGTGAATAATTCTCCTTTGTGGTTTGAGTGAAGAAAAACCGCGAATGGTGCAAATGAGCACGAGTATTGAATAATCTTTATTCGTGTCCATTCGCGTGATTCGCGGCAAAAAAAATAAAACAAAAACCAAAAAGGAGGAACAGTATGAGCAAATCATATTGGTTAAAAGATGAAAACCAGACCGGTAACTTTTCAAAGCAAAAACAGGATACCTTTGATCCTGCAAAAGCCTATACGGGCATCCGTTTACAAAAGGGTGTGCCCCTGTTGGACCGGGACTGGAACGAGTTGGAGGATATCCGGCGTTATGCGGAAGTAATGCTGCGCAAGCATTATATCGGCAATGGCGTGCCGGATGAGAATAGTTTTAAGATAACCGCCGTGGACCCGCCGGGCAATGATTTCAGAATTGCCGGCGGGCGGTGTCTGGTAGATGGGTTGGAGGTAGAGAATGGGGTTGATTTTATTCTTTATTCTCAACAGGAAGGAGTTGAGGCGTTGAGTGTTCCGTCCTCGGCCCGCACCGATACGGTTTACCTGGATGTGTGGATAGAAGAAGTGACTTCCATACAAGATGAAGCTCTTAAAAACGCCAATGATGTCAGGATGCAGACCTGTATTCGTCATAAGTTGGAATGGCGGGTCCGGGTAACCGAAGGCAATAAAAGTTATGTGCAAGAGGCGTTTCACCATTATTACCCTGTTGCGAAAATACATCGCAATAATGAGAAAGATACCATTGAGCCTGCGGACATCGAAGATTTACGGATTACCGGCTTGGCTTTGCACCTGCTCACAAAAAAGATTGTGGCAGATCATATAGTCACCCGGTCCAGGATTGTCGATGGAGCTATAAACACGGTCAAGCTTGCCGACCGGGCCGTGACCAAAGCCAAACTCAATGACGGCAGTGTGAATGAAAATAAACTCAGTACATCCGTAAACGCAAAACTGGTGACCGATGGAGACAACCATACCCATTCAGCGAATGACGTAGGCGCCTATCCCATCACCGGCGGCATCGTGTCGGGAGACATCATCGCCACAGGTAGAATAAGCTCCCAAAACGCCAGGAAAATAGCAAGTGCTTCCAATGAAATTTTTATCAGTTCAAGTCGATGGCAAGATATGCTTAATATGTCCTTTAGCATTACAACGGGAAATAGTATGGTAATCATATTCTTTAAAGCTGGAGGAGTTGTTGCGGATTCCCCAATTGATTCTCTTCAATATTTGTCTGCTTCATTTAGAATCCTGGTTGATGACGGTCAAGTGTGTGGCAGCAATTATAGATTTTACTATCTCGCTAGGGAGTTGAAAGATGTTTCGCTTCATTGGATGGGTGTATTATCTGCGGGCAATCATACCGTTAAAGTTCAATGGCAGACAGGGGAGGGTAGGCGTATAAGTTGCAGTTCCGGTAGTACAAGAAGCTTGATCGCAATCGAGTTATAACAAGGAGAAAACCATGACCATACCAAGCATAAAGCTCTAGCAGTTAGCCCCAGCTCCAGCCTCAAGCTCCAGCAAAGAGCCCAAGCTGCAAGCCTCACGCCCCAGCACGGGGCACGGATTGTAGGGGTTTGATTCATCAAACCCTTTATCGTTTGTGCTTGCGGCTTGAAGCTGGGGCTTAAAATAAGGAGACAGGCAAAAAATATTCTTTGTGTTTCTTCGTGCTTTTAACCGCACTGTAAGTGCCTATAGACCGTGGTTGAAACATTTGACTTTTTATACTATAATAGTGCCATGAAACCGGAAAAAAACATAAGGAGTCGATGATGCTGGCACCCCTGGATAATGGAACGATATTCAAAGCCGCCTTCACTGATAAAACCGTGTTTAAACAATTTGTAAAAGACATACTGAGTATCGACATCGAGGTGGATAAGATAGAAACAGAGAAGAAATTTGAACCCAAAATAGGAAATATCGAAATCACCCTGGATATATTCGCCGAATCCACGGATCACCGGGTGATCATCGAAATACAGCGAATCGATTACGACTATAATTTCGACAGGTTCCTCCATTATTTTATGATGGCCATCGCCCAATTGCAGAAAAGCTATGAAGAATACAGCATCGATCGAACGGTTTATGCCATCGTGGTGTTGACTGCTCCTTATAAAATCGATCAAAAAAACAATAGGCCCATAAAAGATGAAGTGATGATAACTTCATTGGACCCCAGGAACCTGGAGGATAAGGTTGTTGAAATTTACGGTCATAAATTGATATTTTTAAACCATTGCTACCGGAAGGAAAATACCCCGGTCAATTACCGTGACTGGCTGGATTTAATTTACGAGTCTATCCATAACCCCGAGAATTATCATGTTAATTTGAATAACAAAGGTATCAAAAAGGCAGTGGAGTTGATCGAGTATGACAGGTTGAGCCCTGAACAACTTCACCAGATGAAAGTCGATGCCCAACGCAAGGTAGTTCGCAAACTTGACGAGGAAAAAGCCAGAAAGGAAGGGGCGGAAACCAGGAACAAAGAAATAGCAAAAAAAATGAAAAATAAAGGGAGTGAAATCGAATTTATATCCGAAATTACCGGTCTTTCAACAGAAGAGATTGAAAAACTTTAGGCATTTACAATGCGGTAATAAGTCAACATGTTTTACATATTACAGGTCCCGGCAGAGGTGGCTTTTGATTCAAGCGTAGTATTGAAACAAAAGTAGTAATAGCTAAACTGCCCACGAAATACACAAAAAACACAAAGAATATGGGGATGCTTCTCAACAGTTGACATTTGATTTTACCTTCTTTTACCTTTGTGTTCCTTCGTGTTTTTAACCGCACTGTAAGTGCCTTCGTGGCTAAAAAGGGAGGTTGAGATTATGATTAAAGAAGAACAAAAACTTTCGGAAAAAATCCTGGATTATCTTCGCAAACATCCAGGGGCCGGAGATACAGCGGAAGGCATAACCTCATGGTGGCTGGATATGGATACGGACCAACCGTCCATTGAAAAAGTAAACCATGCCCTGGAAATTCTTGTTAAAAAAGGCCTGATCAAAAAACGCCCGCTGCATGGCGGAACTATTTTATATACGAAGGGCAGCAGGTCTGTTGGCAGGTGGCAGAAGGTGAGAAGAGAAGAAGTTGAGAGGTTGAGAGGTTGAGAGGTTGAGAAAATTTGCCCGGGCACAGAGAAAACTTCTCTGTGCTAAAAGAAAAATGGACTTACAAGGAAGAAAAATGGATTTGCAAGAGAGAAAAATGCATTTGTAAGAGGGAAAAATGGATTTGCAAGGGGAACAAATGCATTTGTAAGGGTAACAAATGCATTTGTAAGGATGAAAAATGGACTTGCAAGGAAAAAAAAGGACAGACAAGAAATCTACCAGCTTTGAACTTTTAGCTGGAGCTTGTGGCTTGCGGCTGGAGCTTTTAATGAGGAGTTAGACATGAAAGAAAATAAATTAACTTATGATATGGCAGTAGCTTCACCTTGTGCGGAATGTAAGCCTTCTATCTGCTGTTATTTTTTGCAGGTAGATGCGTTAACCACCCAGAAATTAACAGACCTGGACAAAATAAAATTCTATCTGAATTTTCCTAACATTGAAATCTGTTTGACCGAAGCATGGGAATGGATTGTCTATTACAATTATCCCTGCCGGTTTTACGATGAAAAAGAATCGATATGCCGTATTCATGATTCAGAGCAACAACCCGGGGTTTGTATTCATTATAATCCTTATAATTGTTATTATAAACGAATGAAACAGACGCGGGATAACCTCTCGAAGCCCATGATCTGGATAAACCGGGAACGGTTGGATGTTTTAACCTCTCAAATTTCCTTTGATGACCACCGCATTATATCGGAAATCCCCGGCACAGGGAAATTATATGAAATGATGGCGGAAATTCCCTACCAGGTTCCCGGCCAAAAGGAACCACCAAAAGAATATAAACCCAGCACCTCCGCTGAAGTGGTTGTAAAATCTCATCTTGATTTCAGGAATCCCTGCCGGGATTGTGATGCGTTTTGCTGTCGGAACCTGTTGTTCCCCCAGGATAAACCCACGACATATACTTCTCTTGATTTTCTCAGGTATACCCTGAGTTTTCCCGGCATTGAATTAGTCGTCTCGGATTCTCAATGGGTTGTTACAGCCAGGACCGCATGCCGGCATTGTGAGGATAACCGATGTGCTGTTTATGAAACAAATGAAAGGCCCTTGGTATGTAAATACTATAACCCGTTGAAATGTGTTCACAAGAATTATTTTGGCAAGGCAAAGCCAGATGGATTTATGCGGGTTGGGTATGAAGAATTCCACCGGCTTATGGAAACCTTTAAATTCGATGACGAAGGAAACATTATCGAAGGGCTTGGGGACGGTGCCTAATAATATAACTTTTTTGATAAACTTCTTCTCTTCTCTGTGTCCTCTGTGTCCTCTGTGGCAAATAAAAAAGGAGAGAAAAAAATGGCTAAAGAAATTCCAAAAATAGAACCGCGAAATTTTGATGATCTGCTCAAAGAATTCAAAGCGCTGGTGCCTTTTTATACACCGGAATGGCGCCTTGAAGAAAAAGGCAAAGGTGCGGACCTGGCATTGGTCAAAATATTTATCCAATTCCTGGGAACGATTTATCACCGGTTGAACCGTCTGCCCGAGAAGCATTTTATCTCTTTCCTGCATGAAATCGGCATCAAACGTATTCCCGCCCAATCGGCTTTTGTGCCCGTTACTTTTTTGCTCTCAGAAGGAACGGGGGAGCCTGTTCTTATCACGGCCGGGACCCAGGTGGCAGCCGGTGATGTGATCTTTGAAACCGAAAAAAACCTGCTGGCATCCCCGGCCAAACTGGTCAATATCTTTCACACCGATGGAGAAAAAGACGCCATTTTCCCGTGTCCAGCCAATATCATCTCCGGTGAACCGGTACTGCCTTTTAAGACAAAATTGGTCTACCCGGCCGAAGAAGGAGACACTGAAATCTTTGTCGAATCAAACCAGGACCTGGCCGAAGGGGATATTCTGTTTATCGGCTCTCCCGATGGTGAATATGGCATTGTTTCCTTTATGTCTGACACAGGCGTGACATTAACCGGGAAAACGGAATTTTTCCACGGAGCAGAAACCACGGTTCAAAAAGTAACCCACCTCGAACTCTTTAGAGGCAAAAACCTCCAGGAACATCTTCTTTACCTGGGTCATAATACCTTGTTTGAAATTACCGAAACCGCGAAAATTACCCTGGATATCCAGCCGGTACTTTTCGATATCACCGGTGTTTCCTGGCATTACTATGGTGACAACGAAGCAGGTATAACGGGTTGGCATTCGTTAAAGCCAGATGCTTCCCCGGAGGAAAATCAAATAATTCTTTCAAAAGAAAAAACAGGAGAAATTATAGAATTTGAAATCAACAGCATCAACAGCCGCTGGCTGAGGTGTACCGTGCCTTGTTCAAAAATATCCCTACTGCAGGAAGTAAAAATAGACACAGTAGAAGCCCAAATAAGCTCCCTGGAGGAAGAGGCTCCATCAGGTTCGGGCATACTGCCGGACATGGTTTTTTGTAATGAAATACCCGTTGACCCGGGTAAAATATCACAATGCAAACCGCTTTATCCCTTTGGAAAAACGCCGATATTGTACGACACCTTTTATATTGCCAGCCAGGAGGTTTTTTCCAGGAAAAACGCAGAAATTGAAATAACATTTGACCTTTCTGTGCCTGGTGTACCTGGAGTAAAAGGTGTTTTGCTTTCCTGGGAATACCACGGCGAGAATGGATGGAGTGTGATCAAAATCCTGGAAGACACTGTTGATAATTTCACTGCCATCAAGCCGACGGATTCCAACGGGGAGGAGGTCCCGGTGGTGCAGGTAAAACTCAAATTCATATGCCCCGAAGATATAATACCTATAGATGTCAATGGAAAGGAAAGCTATTGGATCAGGGGCCGGTTGCTTGCCGGAGACTATGGCCGTGAAAAGTTTGTTAAGGTACCGGGCACTGAAACCTGGGAGCCGAACTATGATGACATCAACCCACCCATCATCGTTCAACTAAGTATTTCTTACACCCATGAATTCACCCCGGAATTTTACCCCCTTGACTATTGTCTTACGTACAATAACCTGGAATTTATCGACCGGAGTACAGAGATCAAAGAACCCGGTAAATCATTTACTCCCTTTCTCCCCTGGAAAGAAACGCACCGGGTTTTTTACCTGGCCTTTGATAAAAAATTGGAAAAAGGGCCGGTAATACTTTTTTTCGCCATTGCTGAAAAGCCGGTGTCGCCGGAACAGGTTCCTACTATTCATTGGGAGTATTACAATGAAAGCCGGCAGTGGCAGCGACTGGATGTGTTGGATGCCACCATGTCGCTCACCCGCACCGGGGTCATTGAATTTGTTTTTCCCCCGGATTTCAGAGAAACCCGGATATTTGACACAACAGCCTATTGGGTTCGTGCGGTATATCTAGAGGAAGAAAAGACTGGCGCGGATGAAATAGCCATCCCTACGATAACCGATGTATTCCTCAATACTACCTGGGCGCTCCAAAGTGAAACCATATCCGCTGAAATCCTGGGTTCTGGTGACGGTACGGCAAACCAGGTCTTTTCCTTCACAAAAACACCGGTGACAACCGGTTCTGAGGAAATATGGGTCAATGAACTCAAGACCATATCCTCTGAAGAGCAAAGGCAAATCCTGGAGGAAAATCAATACCAGGTCAAACAGGAGCTGGATGAAAAAGAAAATTTGACTGAGTTCTGGATCAAATGGAAACCCATCGATAGTATTCTCAATGCCTCTTCAAATGACCGCTGCTATGAAATAGACAATGTTTCCGGTGATATAATGTTTGGTGACGGGATTAATGGAAAAATTCTACCTACCGGTACAGACAATATAAAAGCAGATTATTGCAGCGGCGGCGGCAAACAGGGAAATTTGCCTGTTTTCGAGATTACAGAGCTTAAAACGTCTATTCCTTTCCTGGATAAGGCGTTTAATCCGTTGGCTGCCGGCGGTGGAACCGATACGGAGACTATTGAACATGTGATGGAACGGGGACCGTACCTGCTGAAACACCGGAACCGTGCCATTACTGTCGAAGATTTTGAGCAGTTGGCTTTCCAGGCTGCCGGAGGTATTGCGCGGGTGAAGTGCCTGCCCAATACGAATGACAAGCGGAAATCCCAGGACGGCCGGGTAACGGTCATTGTTATTCCTCAAACCGATGAGGAAAAACCCCGGCTGTCTTTGCAAATGAAATATAAAGTAGAGCAGCATTTGCAGCAGCGTGCTGCCTATAGAATGGTGGAAAAGGATTATTTCCGGGTCATCGGGCCGGTTTATGTTAACGTTTCCGTTTATGCCTGGTTGGCAGCCACCTCTATAGAAATGGTTCCCCTGGTAGAAAAGGCTTGTTATGCACGGCTGAAGGATTTTTTAAATCCCCTCAGCGGCGGCAGTGAAAAAAGAGGTTGGGATTTCGGCAAAATTCCCTGCTTTTCTGATTTTTACGCCCTGCTGGAAAAAATCAAAGGCGTCGATCATGTGGTTGACCTCCTTGTAAAATTAAACCTCCCTGACCCAGAGAACACAAACGCCGGCCTTATATCCGAATATATACTAACGCCTGAAAACCCTGAGGATTTCCCCATGCCCCCATATGCAGTCATATGCAGCGGCCGGCATAAGATAGAAGTCAGTGTGTAGGGGGAACCACGAAGGACACGAAGGGACACGAAGAAAAAGAAGAAACGGAGAAACGATGAAGAAAAGATTGTAGGGGCACGAGGCATCGTGCCCTTTGGCAACAGGTATAGGGCCACCGCAGCCAATTTAATTATAAATTGTCAATTGTTAATTGTTAATAATTAATGATCAATAAAGGGAGTATCTACCATGTCATTACCAATACCAAAACTGGATGACAGGACGTTTGCAGAGCTGGTGGAAGAGGCGCGGAAATTAATTCCTATTTATACGCCTCGATGGACCAATCACAATCTCTCGGACCCGGGGATGACGCTGATGGATCTGTTTGCCTGGTTGACGGAGATGCAGCTCTACAACCTGGACTTCATTAGCGAAGCTCATCTTTTGAAATACCTGGCTCTCCTGGGGATGAGGCCCCGGCCCGCTTCTGAGGCCAGGGTGGAACTTCAATTAGAATTAAACGGCGACGAGTCAAACGTTTGTATAACGGTCCCCAAGGGCACGCACTTTAAAACCGATTCCTCCACGTTTGCTCTAACGTTTGAAAGTGAAGAGGAGATTGAAGTCATTCCCATAGTATTAAAAAAGGTGGTGAGTTATTCCAATTACCGGTTTATTGATGTGACGGGATTCAATGACAGTGCTAAAACCTATTTTCATGCGTTTGGAGAGCATCCCAGGGAAAGGGATGCGCTTTACCTGGGGTTTGATTTGAAAATATCGCTTGAAGACCTGGCCGGGAAGACGTTAAGATTAGCTGTTTATCCGTATGAAGATGATTTACCCCCTGTGGGTGAGGGCCTGCCCGGCGAGGATAAATCAGACCTCTGCGTTTCCCCCGCCGCTGAAGCCGTATGGGAAGTATGGAAGAGCGAAAATAAGGATAATGGAGGTAATGGTGATAATGGGAATAATGGGAATAATGGTGATAATGGGGATAATGGGGATAAGGAGGGATGGGTACCGCTAACCGTGACCGCGGCGGATGAAAATGTTCCGGTATTATCGCGCCAGGGATTTTTATCTTTTGATTTCCCGGAGGGTGTTATTAAACTAATCCCGAATGAATTCCCCCAGAATCTCAAAGATGAACTTAAAGAGATTGATCTGCTTTTGTGGATCAGGTGTCGTCTCAAAAAGGCCGGTTATGAAATTCCTCCCAGGATCGACCGGATACTGCCCAATGTGGTCTCAGCAGTGGAGGGTGAAACCCTGGAAGACGAATGGGAGAGTTCCGGGCTGCCCCACCAGGTATTTAAAACCCGGAAATATCCCATTGTACCAGGGAGTCAAACCATAAACATAGAAGACGCAACATGGGAAGCCGTTATGGATTTTGATGTTTCCGGTCCCGGTGACCCCCATTATGTCATGGAACCCACAAAAGGGGAAATCCGTTTTTCCAATGGTATTAATGGCGCCATTCCCACCAAAGGTAAGAAAATAACCATCAGTTACCGCAGCGGGGGCGGCATAAAAGGCAACATTAAAGCCAACACCATTAAAGGAACCGATGTATCCGGGATTAACGTTGACAACCCCTACCCGGCTTATGGGGGTGAGGATGCAGAGCCTGTTAAGAATGCCTATACCCGGTTAAAAAGAAACCTGGGAATTTCTTACACGGCTGTCACGGCAGGGGATTACGAATATATTGCTAAAGCAACCCCCGGTCTCAGGGTTGCCAGGGCCAGGGCAGTGATTATTGGTGATGATGGGGTTCAGAAGTCGACAGGCAATCTCAATGAAGAGATTCCATTTAATGAAGTGATTGTTGTTGTGATCCCTTACAGTTTTTTAGAGAAACCCCTGCCCGGTGAATCATTCAAACAGGCAGTATGCAGGTACCTGGAGCTGCACCGGCTGATTGCCACTGCGATAAAAGTGAGTGACCCGGATTATGTGAGGGTTTCGGTAACCGGTGAAATCAAGGTCAAACCTGGTTACGACGCGGAGCAAATTAAAAAACGAACCAGTGACGCATTGGATCATTTTTTATCGCCCCTGAAACGGGAGAGTGGTGATAATGAATGGCCTTTTGGCAGGGCTGTTTATTGTTCTGAGATAAATGAAATCCTGGAAGGTGTGGAAGGAGTCGATTGTGTCACAGCTATTTCCCTTTATGCTTCAGGAGGTTCATTTGCAAGACGGGAAGGCAATATTGAAATTGGTCCGTTGAGTCTTGTTTATCCCGGGACTCATGAAATCCGGGTTATCGACCCTTATGAAAAATGCAGGGTAACTGAAGAGCAGAGCCAAAACGATTAACTGTTTTTTTTACTTAGTGTTTCTTCGCGCTTTTTACCGCATTGTAAATGCCCTTCGTGGCTAAAATCAGGAGATAACCAATGAACAATGATGAAACGAAATTTTTTGTAATCAATACGGAGCATCTCTGGGAGGAGTATGAAGAAATAGTTAAACTCCTGGTAACCGGGGAGGGGATATCTCTTACCAAATCCAGCGATTATTCCTATGTAGAAACATTTACCCCCCGGCCTGATATTCCCCTGTCACTGGACCGCGATGTTTGCGGTTTATTTTATATACTCTATGAATCTAAAAAGACTATATTTGTTTATGATATTAAGAACCAGGAGTCCTGGTGGTTTGAGTGTCTCTCCTTTAAAAATCCCCGGTCTATTGCTGTAAGCGATACGGATATATATGTAATCGACATTGAGGATCTCACCGTTCCCGCTGAAGAACCGCCGCCGGAACAACCGGAACAACCGGAGCCGCCCTATTCTCCGCCCCCACCGCCGCCCCCACCACCTCAGCCGCCCCATCCGCCCCATCCACCTTATCCACCTTATCCACCTTATCCCCCACAACCACCGGAACCACCGGGACCACCGGAACCACCTCACCCGCCTCACCCGCCTCACCCACCGCGTCCGCCGAAACCGCATCATCTGTCCCATCCGTCCTATTTGTATAAAGATCATGATGGCGATACTGATCAGGATGTTGACAAAAGAAAGTGGAAACTTTACTGTCTGGCCCGGGTGAACGGACAGATTCGTTGGGAAAGGGAGGTTCCACCCGGTGCCAGGATTGCCGTCCTGGATCAAGTTCACCTCTATGTCCTGGACACAGATAAAAAAGAGGTTTTCAAATTATTCCGGGGATGTGAGTTAGATGATGGAAAGATAATGCTAACGGATGAGAAAGATCCGCAATTTTCGCTGGATAAGCCCACGGATATTGCCTCGGACCGGGAGGGTAATTTCTATATCCTGGAGGGTCAAAAAAAGGAAAAGGAAATATTAAAGTTTGATCGAAGTGGTAAGCTCATCCAGACTATTTCAATCCCATTTAAGGAGGATGTTGAATATTTGAGCCTGGCGGTGGAAAGCAGCGATAACATATTTCTCGGTCTTGCCGGCGAAACCGGCGGTATTATTCAATTGAGCAAAGCGATAAAATACAAGGAACAGGGCACCTACATCAGCAAGATTTTCGACAGCACCATGCTGGGTTGCCGCTGGCACCGGGTGGTATTGGACGCTCAAATCCCGGCCAATACCCGGGTCATGCTGTCTTATTCTACCACTGACAACAAAGACGATGTTAATAAATCGTTTGGGAATGAATCCCTGAACCCGGTAGATGCCCTGATGACCGGGGTCATTGGCCAGTATCTGCGTTTCAAGATAGAATTGTTCAGCGATGAGACCTGTAAAAACACCCCGTTGATTAAACAACTCAGGGTTTATTTCCCCAGGGTCACGTATCTCCGCTACCTGCCCGAGACCTATCAAGAAAATGAAAAAAAGCGGGAATTCCTGGAACGTTTTCTCTCTCTATTTGAGACCTTTATGTCCCGCAGTGAGGAGCAGATTTCTGACTTTAGCAAATACCTGGACCCTGCGGCAGTGCCGGGGAAATTCGTACCCTGGCTTTCGTCGTGGCTGGCCATTGCCCATGATGAAAACTGGTCCCTGGAGAAAATACGCCGGTTGATTCAACAGGCACCGGGGCTTTACCGGATTCGCGGCACCCCACATATCTTGCGTCAAATTATCAACCTGTTTTACGGCAAAACACCTATTATTGTCGAGCCTTTTCAATTCAGGTGCATAAAAAATAGCGACATCATAGAGCTGATGAAAGATCTTTTCGGGTCCAACGCCTATCGGTTCACGGTGCTGGTGCCGCCCCGCTGGCACGACCCTGACAGCCCGCTAAAAAAAGCCAGGGAAGTTACCGCCGCGGAACGCAATACCCTGCAGCGCATCGTGGACACAGAAAAACCAGCCGATACCACCGGTACGCTGCAAGTGCTGAAACCATCGTTCTATCTTGATTTACATACTTATCTCGGTATTAACACCCTGCTTACAAAGACAGAATTCGTACTGGGCAAAACTTCTGTCATTGGCAGGGATACGGTGATTTATGATAAAGAAAAGGCCGGGCAACTGGGAAGAAAATCCAGCATCGGCTTAGATCTAACATTAACATAAATAGTTCATAGCGTAACAGCTAAGCTGCAAGCCCCAGCTTCAAGCCCCAGCATCAGCTTTGAGCTTTTAGCTGGTGCTTGCGGCTTGCGGCTGGAGCTTAACAAACAATAAGGAGGTACTGAAAATGTCGGATACGAATGACAGCAACACAAGTTACGGAGTAGTGTCGCAATTTCAAAGAAACAATTATTTCTACAGTAAATTAATGGCTGTGAGGGATTTTGAAGATGAGCAGCATTACATGAATGATAAGCGGCACCTACTTAATCGAATGATCAACGGGTTTGGGATCGTTTGTGGTTTAGAGGAAGTGGGAACTCCCATTTCAGATGGAAATATAAAAATCAAATTCAATTCGGGGGGCATGGCTATCGACCGTCAGGGCAGGGAAATTGCTTTCCCTGTCGGGTTAGAAAAGGATGTCCTTTTAAAAAAGCCCCCAGACGAAGGGTCCCAAGACACCTACATCCCCTTAAACGTCGATTCGATGGGAAATGATGTGTATTATTTATACCTGGAATATAAGGAGGGGAAAAGTGAAATGGTCATCGCCGTGTCGGATGATTCCGGTTCTCAAGAATCCTGCAGTTACAACCGGGTAATCGAAGATTTCCAGGTGGTCGCTTCCGAAGAAGAGCCGAAAGTCCCCACCATTTCCTGCCCGCCCCCCTATAGTGATGACATTACCGCGGAAATAGACAAGCAGGGAGTGAAAGAATGGCTGCAAAAGGAAACATCCAATTTATGTTCAACACCCGAAGAAGAAAGGGTCTTTATTTTAGCGTTGAAGCTTGTTGAGCAAGATGAAACCTCAAGTGCAGGGCCTGTGGTTGACCCGGTAGAAACAGCCAATCACCTTTCATTTGTGGCCAATAACAGGGTATTGTCAGAGTTGTTGGCCTGCCATCTGGCCGATTTCACCAATCCTCATAATGTTAAAATGTCTCAATTAGAAGATTTTAATGCAAACAATCACAAAATCACTAACCTTATAGATCCAACTGAGGATAAAGATGCTGCAAACAAAATATATGTTGATGAAAAGATAGCAGACGCTGAAAAAACCGGGGGAACAGTCAGTTCATCCTCAGATATTGAAAATGTGACAACCGAACACACCAGGCAGTTAAACGTGAGTTATAACTCCACGGCAAGTGGTGATAGGTCCCAGGTAAATGCCAGTGTCCGCTCCACGGCAAGTGGTAGAAGGTCCCAGGTAAATGCCAGTGTCCGCTCCACAGCAAGTGGTATTAGGTCCCAGGTAAATGCAAGTCGGCGATCAGAGGCAAGTCATACAAGCTCCCAGGTTAATGCGAGTCTGAGAGTAAAAAGTGGAAAAGATTACACTGTTTGCGGTGGATATACATATAAAACAGAAGGCGGACCATCTCGCGGTAATAGGAAATGGGAGCTTAATTCTCAAAATGGAGATTTTACTTACCTGGGAACTCTTAGAACTACCCTTTCCGGTTATGGTGAGTATTTTGAGAATTTAATAAAAGGTGTGATCGATATGGGGGTGCTTATCGCATTGGAAGGCGCAAACGTCAGGCCGGCAAAAAAAGATGAAGATTTTATCGGTGTGGTATCCGGAACAGCCGCCATAAGACTTGGCGACAGCCCCTTTTGCTGGCAGGGCAGGTACATGAAAGATGAATGGGGACGGCCTGTTTATGAAGAGATCAAAGACCCGGAATGGGAGCCCAAAACCGTGCCCGATGAAAAATGGAAACCAAAAAAAGGACAAACCGAAGCCGATCGACCCATGATACCAATAGAGACCGAAAAAGACCGGCCAATCATCCGCGTTCAAAAAGAAAATCCGGATTATGATCCCAAAAGAAAACAGGAACCTCGCTCGGAAAGACCGAAAGAATGGACCCTGGTGGGATTGCTGGGTCAGGTTTATGTTCGCTGCGATGATACGGTTAAACCCGGTGATTTCGTTAAAAGCGGCAGCAAAGGAATCGGGACAATGTCCGAAGAAAAGACAAAACTAAGGGCAATGAAAGTAACCAAAGCGTTTGATGGCAACTATGCCATTGTGTATTGCCTATTGAAATAGCACCAGCAGTTAGCCCCAGCCCAGGCGAAAGGATTTTTAGCTGGTGCTTGCGGCTTGCAGCTGGAGCTTAACTAAATATAAGGAGGTAATGAACATGTCGGATACGAATGAAAACAATAAAGTTTACGGGGTGTCGCAATTTAAAAGAAACCGCTATTTCTACGGTAAATTGTTATCTGTGATGGATTTTGAAGATGAACAGCGTTACATGAATAATAAGCGGCACCTACTTAATCGAATGATCAACGGGTTTGGGATCGTTTGTGGTTTAGCGGATGTGGAAATTTTTGCTGAAGATGGAAATATAAAAATCCAATTCAACTCAGGCGGCATGGTCATCGATCGGTGGGGGAGGGAAATTGTTGTCCCTGTTGGGAAAGAAAAGGATGTTCTTTTAGAAGGGCCCGCTGAAACCCCATTAACTGCTAGTTTAATGGGAGACAGCACGTATTATTTATACCTGGAATATAAAGAGCGGGAAGGCGAACTGGTCAGGTCTGCGTTAGAGAATACCGGTTCTCAAGAATCCTGCACTCCCAGCCGGATAATCGAAGATTTCCGGGTGGTCGCTTCCGACAAAGAACCGGTCATCCCCACCATTTCCTGTCCGGCCACCTTCGGTGACATTACCGCGGATGATGCCAGACAGAAAGTAAGAGAATGGCTTCGAGAGAAAACGTCCAATTATTGTACGGAACCTGGAGAAAACAGGGTCTTTATTTTAGCGTTGAATAAGATTACCTCTGACGACAACATTGTCAAAGTAGTAATTGACTGGGGAGGAACCGCCAATTACGTTTCATTTGTGGCCAATAACCGGGTGTTGTCAGAGTTACTGGCCTGTCATCTGGCTGATTTCACGAATCCTCATAAAACAAAACATTCCGATATTGTCGATGTGCTTGCCGTCGAGCCCGAAACAGCAGGTACCGATAGAGTCAAACATGTTTCCAATGATGATGCCAAGAATTGGAACCTTGCCTTTGATCATTCCATCGTAACGGATAGCAACCCCCATCAAACAAAACATTCCGATATTGCGAATGTGCTTGC
>JABAOF010015017.1_pt1 | contig 20878 bp, 19 predicted proteins | sample 7062171 | NCBI WGS metagenome assembly JABAOF01 (sample SAMN14538628, study PRJNA623070) | marine sediment metagenome | biome: marine biome [ENVO:00000428]; feature: marine pelagic biome [ENVO:01000023]; material: deep marine sediment [ENVO:00002113] | place: India: Gulf of Khambhat ...
CTTATTTGTAAATGTTCTACCTAATCCTATTAATTTTTATTCTTTTCTTGTTGTATATAGCATATTCAAACATGTGCTTCAGTGTTTTCCCATACGTTTTGCATTGAAATCAATGACTTTAATTTTATAGTTTAAATCATTTGATAAACAAAAGCATTTCCATTTTGTTGGTATTCCACAATCATACAGCTATGGAAACTTTAAAAGACAAATGCGTATTATTAACAGGAGCAACCGGTGGAATAGGCAGTAAATTGTTACCATTGTTGCATTATGCAGGTGCACGTGTGTTTATTACCGGGAGAAATCAGGAAAAGTTAGCAGCATTGGCAGCATCGCTAAAATTGCCTGCGCAGCAAATGTTTGTTGCAGATATTAGTCAGCAGGAAGAAGTAACTGCATTAAAAAATATTTTTTTTTCTGTATTTGAAAATATAGATATTGTAATCAATGCTGCAGGAATAGGTATTATCAAGCCTGTTGAACAATTATCAACCAACGATTTTTTAAAAAGTATAGAATACAATTTATTGGCACCCTTCTTGTTAATTCAGGCATTTTTACCCGCCATGAAACAACAAAGAAAAGGGCTTTTGATTAATATACCCGGGGTATTGGGTAAAGTACCCATGGCAGGTGCTGCTGCTTACAGTGCTTCTAAATATGGGTTGGTGGGCATGATGCAAAGTATTCGGGAAGAAGTGAAGAGAACCGAAATTCGATTCACTAATTTGTATTTAGGAGGTGTTGATTCTCCATTTTGGGATAATATTGATTTGCGTGTACAAAAAGATAAGATGATTGTGGCAGAAGAAGCTGCAAAAGCTATTTGGTTCCTTTGTCAGCAACCGGCCAGCGGTGTGGTAAGCGAAATGGTTTTACAGCCATTTAACCATCAGGCTATTTAATTTACTAATAAGAATTGACGATTCTGCTTCGCTTTTTTGCAAATTTTATTCTAAAACCGTTATCCTATTTTTTAGTTTACTGTTTGCATACGATATTCGCATCGCGAACAATTGTTAGTATGGATATTTCATTTGAAAATACAGAACAGGCTTTTGCCTATAAAACAGATAAGGAGCTTAAACAATCAAGATTTTTGTTTAATACCATGGGCTATCCTTTATTCGTGCCTATCGGTACACGTGTCACTCCTTTTTTAATGAAAACGGGCTTGCCGATTCATGGAATTGTTCGTAAAACCATTTTTAAACAATTTGTAGGTGGAGAAACATTAGAGGAAACTACACCTGTTGTGGAAACCCTTGCAAAATATGGCGTTCAGGTAATATTAGATTATGGTGTGGAGGGAAAACAAGATGAAGCAGATTTTGATCATGCAACAGAATCTTTCATTAAAACCATTGAATATGCCGGAACTCAAAAAAATATTCCTTTTATAAGTGTAAAGGTTACAGGAATTGCCCGGTTTGATTTGTTACAAAAGTTAAATGAAGCACCCCGGTTGCGTAGTGGTATTCATGATAATGAATCAGAAATGAATGAATGGAACAGGGTGGTTGATAGAATGTATGCCATTTGTGCAACAGCTGCCGAAAAAAATATTGGGGTTTTAATTGATGCAGAAGAAACCTGGATTCAGGATCCAATCGATCGACTGACTATGGAAATGATGGAAATTTTTAATAAAGAAAAAGCAGTTGTTTACAATACCATTCAACTATACCGGCACGATAGATTGAAATTTTTACAGATTTCACATCAAATTGCAAAAGCCCAAAATTTTATTTTGGGTATGAAATTGGTACGTGGTGCTTATATGGAAAAAGAGCGGGCAAGAGCACAACAAATGGGGTATGAAAGTCCTATTCAGGCAACTAAAGAAAATACCGACCGCGATTTTGATGCAGCAGTTCGGTATTGCATCCAACACATGCACGAAATTTCTACCATTATAGCCTCTCACAATGAAGCCAGTAATTTATTGGCAGCCGAACTTTTGAATGCATCAGGTGTTTCACCGGCTCATGCACATGTTCATTTTTCTCAATTGTATGGTATGGGCGATCATATCACCTTTAATTTGGCCAAAGCCGGTTTTAATGTAAGTAAGTATGTGCCATTTGGTCCAATTCGGGATGTAATTCCTTATTTAATGCGAAGGGCTCAGGAAAACTCGAGTGTAAGTGGACAAACCAATAGGGAGTTGAGTTTAATTAAGAAAGAATTGAAACGTAGAAAATTGGCTGACACCATCAAAGCTTAAAAGCAGGGTTAACCTTTTATTACATAGCTTTTAAAATTTCATCTGACTCAGTACTGATTTTTTCCATCAGAGGAGCTATCTGATCAAATTCATTGGCTTTATCTATAAAATGATAAGCACCAATGTTGTAGCAGGTATTTCTATAATATTCAGTTGAGTGGTTGGTGAGCATAATTACTTTTACAGCAGGATAATGTTCTTTTACTTCTTTTAAAACCTCTATGCCATTTTTTTCGGGCATATTAATGTCTAACAATAATACATCCGGTTTAAATTCTTCAATGGTTTGTAATGCCTGCACTGGTGCTGAACTGGTTTTAATAGTTGCTACACAGGGAATAGTGGCCAGTACTTCCGACATTACTGTAAGTATGATGGTTGAATCATCTATTAATAATACTTTCAAATTTTTAGCCATAGCCAATTTTTCACTTTTATAAATGATCATAGTGCTACATTTTAAATACGAGTTAAATACGAGTATTTTTTAATTGATACCCCGTATTAGAAAAACACCATTCTCCCTTTTGTTGGGAGATGGATGTTTCTACTTTTCAAAGGAATAAGATTAGGGGATATTGGGTATTAAAGACGGATCGGAGTAAAATTGGCTCTCAATAGGTATTCGTATTTTGGTAGAACAAAGTAACACTCATAATACGGGCTATTCAGTAGCCAAACGTATCATTTATTTGTAGTGTGTTTTCTACAATTCAGATAGATTTCGGTTAATTTAAATGTAGTTTTTTATTTTATGTATTCGGTTTTCCGGGTATTTTAATCAACAAATGGCCACCTTCCCCTTCTTTGTTGCTTATTAGCATACAGGTTCCTTTTAGGTTTCTGGCTCTGTCTTTAATCCCTATAATAATAAGGCTTTTGTTTTTTTCTTCTAAGTGGTATCCTTTCCCGTTATCTTTTACCGATAGTATAATTTCATTATCTATTTTTTGCAGGCTGATGGTTATTTTAGTGGCTTTTGCATGCTTATCGATGTTTGAAAGTGCTTCTTGTACAATTCGGTATAAATTGGATTGTAACTCAGCCGATTCATTTTTGAGGCTATTATCATATTCAAAAAAACAATGAATTCCTGTTCTTTTTTCAAATTCCCTGCATTCCCATTCAATGGCAGCAGCCAATCCAAAATCATCTAAAATACTGGGTCTTAAATCAGCGGCCATTTTACGAATAGCCAAAATAACACTATTGGCAATTTCAATATCATGGTTAATTTTTTCAGCAAAACCCGGATCTATTTTTTGAATTTTATTTTTAAGAACGGTTAAATCTATTTTTATACCTGTAACCTGTTGTCCAATGGCATCATGTATGTGCTCGGCAATAAATTTGCGTTCTTGCTCTTTGGTTCGGTGTTGGTGAGCCGATAAACGTTGCAATTGTATATGTGAAGCTATCAACTCTTTTTCAGCTTTTTTTCTTTCTGTAACATCTACAAAAATAATGTAAACTGTTTTTTTGTAAATGCTAAATAAATAGCTGAATGTTTTAATGCTGCCATCTTTACAGGTAATATCGCTTTCTAAATAAGGAATTTCCTGTTGTGGATTTTTACTGAAAGCATCAATCAATGCTACCCAGTGTTCATAATATTGTTTTCTTTTTACCGGGTCGGGTTGTGTACGGTAATACCAGTCTTCAATGGTGGGTAAATCTTCTGCCACATACCCAATGGTTTTGGTAAAATAGTTATTGATAAAGTTTACAGTTCCATCCGTATTATAACTGCCAATGGCAATGGGCATATTTTGTGCCAATGCTTTAAACCGTTCTTCACTTTCCTGTAATAATTTGATGTAATTGTTTTGTTCGGTAACATCTTCTAAAATGGCAAACAATTCGTTGTCAAATAAATTAAAAATGATATTTATATCTCTTAGTTCTCTTTTTTTATTGTATATCTGTCTGTATAATACAGGTGCTATTTTTTTGGGATTGGTTTGTACTTCTTTTAAATAACCATAAAATTCAGCATCGTGTTCAGCTTCTGCTTCAGGAGAATCGAATTGTATTTTTTTAAACCAGGCAGGGTACATTTTAATTTCTTCCATTTCATTACCAAATATTTCTTTGAATTTTTTATTGGTAAACAATAAATTATAATTCAAATCGCAACTGGCCATAGGAACAGGAAAGTTTTCGATAATACGTTTGAACTTTGAAGCAGTTTCTTTTGCCTCGGCTTCAATACTTCTTTTTTCAGTTAAATCAATAAAAATATTGTATATATTTCCGTTGCTATAAGCAGTTTTTATTTCAATAATTTTTTTGGTGCCATTTTTAGCTAACAATACTAACTCATGTGTAGTGCTCATATTTTCATGTTGCACTTGTTGTACATGATTGGCCCAACGATTTTTAGCTTGTTGTGCTGACATTTTATCGGGGTAAGCTTTGTTAAACCAATCCTGAATTGTTTTTAAATTTTTACCGGTATGACCAAAAATTTTTGTAAATGCTTTGTTGATGTAAATTATATCGCCTTGTGTATTGCAAAAAGAAATACCAACGGGTATGGCTTCTGTTAATGATTTAAATTTATGTTCACTCTGCTGTAAAGCAATGGTTGTTTTTTTTAAATCCGAAATATCAATTCCAATACTTAATGAGCCTTTAAAAATATTATCGGAAAATATGGGTGTGTTCTTCCATTGTATGGTTTTGAGTTGATTTTTCCTGGTTAGTATGCTATTCTCAAAATCAATTGCCTGCTTATTTGTTTTTAATTTTTTAAATATTTGTCTCGCTTTTTCCCTTTCAATTTCAGGAATAAAAATGCTGAACCAGTCTTGATGTAATATTGATTTTAATGTGTAACCGCAAATTTTTTCGCCGGCTTTGTTGAGATAAGTAACCATTCCATTTGAATCTAAAATAACAATAATGGCATGTACATTATCTATCATTTTTTCTCTTAACAAAAGTTCAACCGGAAATGATTTTGTTTTGTTTTGAACGGGTTGAATGTTTTGAATGGTAAAAACATATTGCAGGAAAACATTTAATTTTTTAATTTTTTGGATGGTTATTTCAGCCGAAAATTTTTTGCCTTTTTCATTTTGTAAAAAAGTTTTAATTGTTATTTTTTTTAATGATGCAGCAGCAAAATTTTTAAATGCTGCATTAAAAGCAGAGCGCTCTTTTGCAACAATAAGGTTTTGAAATTTTTTCTTCAACCATTGGTTGTTGTTTTTAAAATGCAAGGTTTCCTCAGGCCAAATATTTTCGATAACTACCCGGGCATTGGTTGCCAATACCAGCGTTGTTGCAAAGCAGCTAAGGAAATTATTTTTCATACTGGTTAAAATTGGCTTTTGATGCTTTTGCATATAGCAATCATTATTCGTTTGAATGCGGTATTTGATGTGCATCGGTAACCTTACTTCAATAGGAATAATTTTGTAAAATATTCGTAATTGTTTCAGGCTAATAAGAAAATAAATATAAGCAATTGCCGCGTAGAAAAAGTGATAAATATCACTCCTTCAATACATTATCCCAAATATCCACAGCTTTTAAACATTTTAAATTTATTTTCAGGCAGGTTTAAGTACCAGTTTGTATTTTGCAGTATGGAGCAATACCAACAGTTATTAAAGCATGTTATTGAAAATGGTCAGCAAAAGCATGACCGCACCGGCACCGGTACCCGTAGTTGTTTCGGGTATCAGATGCGTTTTGACCTGGAAAAAGGGTTCCCTTTGGTTACTACCAAGAAAATGCATGTAAAAAGTATTATTTATGAATTACTGTGGTTTTTAAAGGGAAGCACCAATATTCAATACCTCAATGATCATGGTGTTACTATTTGGGATGAATGGGCAGATGCAAATGGAGAACTGGGCCCGGTATATGGCCATCAATGGAGAAGCTGGCAGGGTGCTGGTGGTACAAGCATTGACCAGATAACAGAAGTAATTCAACAAATTAAAACCAATCCGGATAGCAGGAGGCTGATTGTCAGTGCATGGAATGTAGCAGATTTGCCTAAAATGGCCCTAATGCCCTGCCATGCCTTATTTCAGTTTTATGTTGCCAATGGCAAATTAAGTTGCCAGTTATACCAGCGCAGTGCTGATGTGTTTTTAGGTGTGCCCTTCAATATTGCATCATATGCTTTGTTAACTTTAATGATAGCGCAGGTTTGTAATTTAAAGCCCGGTGAGTTTATTCATACTTTTGGCGATGTGCATTTATATAACAATCACATGGAACAGGCAACTTTGCAATTGAACAGAAAACCATTTCCGCTGCCACAAATGCACTTAAATAAACAGATAACCAATATATTTGATTTTAATTATGATGATTTTATATTAGAAAATTATCAATGCCATCCGGCCATTAAAGCGCCGGTAGCTGTTTAGTATTCAAATTAAATAATGTAGCTTTTGTTATCAATACCAACTAATCTAAACAAACCGGTTATTACTTTGATAGTAGCTGCTTCCGAAAATAATGCCATTGGAAAAAACAATGCATTGCTTTGGCACTTACCCAACGATTTAAAGTTTTTTAAAAATAAAACATGGGCAATGCCGGTTGTATATGGCCGAAAAACTTTTAACGCATTGAATAATCAGCCTTTAAACGGGCGTTATAATATGGTATTAACCCGTAATCAATTGTTTCAATCACCGGGTATTACAGTAGTGCACGAATTTGAGGAAGCCCAGCAAAAAGCACTTCAATTGGGTTATAAAGAATTGATGGTTTTAGGTGGGAGTGAAATTTATGCGCAAACCATAGCATTGGCGCACAAAATGTATATTACAAGAGTGCATCATGTGTTTGAAGATGCTGATGCATTTTTTCCTGCATTCAGTACAACGGAATGGCGCTTAACATCGGAAATAAAGTATAATGCCGATGCGAAACATGCGTACGCTTACGCTTTTCAGTGCTGGGAACGAAAAGTATAAAATTGGATAAGATTTCCACAGATGTAGCAACAAAATTTTTTCGCTATACAGCCTCAAAATATTATGTATTCAAAAACTAAACTGGCTTCAAAATATATACAGTACTGGATAAAAGCCTCTAACGGTAAGGGGCATGGTATTCACTCTCCGTTTGTATTTGAATTTGTTCAGCAGGTATTGGTCCCTAAAATTCATATAGCAGCTGCTTCTGATATTGAGCGAATGCGTCAACAACTAAAAATAAGCCAACAGGAAATACTGTTAGATGATTTTGGAGCCGGATCCAGAGTGGTGAAGCAGAGTAAAAGAAGTATTGCTACCATTGCCCGGTCTTCATTAAAGCCCCGAAAATACAGCAGTTTATTGGCCAGAATGGTGGCATTTTATCAACCCGCTTCCATTATTGAATTGGGTACTTCTTTAGGAATTACTGCTGCCTATATGGCTGCAGCCAATCCCAACGCAACGGTTTATACTATTGAAGGCGCACAAGTGGTGGCTGCAGTTGCCAATAAAAATTTTGAAATTTTGGGATTGAAGAATATTCGCTCTTATGTAGGAAATTTCGATATTGTATTACCCGAATTGTTGCAACAAATTAATAAGGCAACCGATTTTGTATTTATTGACGGGAATCATCGGTTACAACCAACCTTACAATATTTCCATTGGTTATTAAAGCATTCCAATGAAGATACTATTATGATATTTGATGATATTCACTGGAGTAAAGAAATGGAACAAGCCTGGCATGAAATTCAAAATAATCCCGCCGTTACCGCCACAATAGATTTGTTTTTTATTGGCATTGTATTGTTTCGAAAATCGTTTAAATCGAAACAGCATTTTACCATACGATTTTGATTGTTACTGTTGTAATACCTTTTTTTAGCATGCAATGAGCCATCATTAGGTTAAATACCAACAGGAATGATCATAGTCGAATTCCATGTGGTCAAAATCAATATAAAAGAGCACATGAAAAAATACATTCAGAATCTGCAAAATCTTGGTTCTTAAATTTTGACATTGTATTCCATGTAAAAAATCTCTTGAACAACTTCAAATCGCCTACATTTGTTTTATAATGTAATGCACATGATAGCAGGGGTATTAAAAGAACCGTCAGGAGAAAATCGGGTGTCACTTTTACCCGAACAATTACCGTTACTTTTTAAAAAAAACATACAGGTTTGGGTGCAGCAACAGGCCGGCATTGCAGCTTATGCAACTGATGCAGCTTATACACAAGCAGGCGCAAATATAAATGACCGAACGGAAATTTTGCAGCAGGCTGATGTTCTGTTTTCTATTCATCCCCTTACCAATGATGATATACAACTGATTAAGCCCGGAACAATTGTAGTGGGTGTTTTTCAACCCTTGTATGCATATAAAACCATGCAGGATTGGGCTTCAAAATCCATCACCACATTTAGCTTAGATGCAATTCCCCGGACTACCCGTGCACAAAGCATGGATGTACTAAGCAGTCAGGCTAACATAGCCGGTTATAAAGCCGTTATAATAGCTGCCGCTAATTATGGCAGATTTTTCCCCATGTTTATTACTGCTGCCGGAAGTATTCCTCCTGCTAAAGTTCTGGTTTTGGGCGCAGGTGTGGCAGGCTTGCAGGCTATTGCTACTGCAAAAAGACTAGGTGCTGTAATTGAGGTTTTTGATACAAGGCCTGCCGTAAAAGAAGAAGTAATGAGCCTTGGAGCAAAGTTTGTGGAAGTTGAAGGTGCTGCGGATGCTGCCAATGCAGGCGGTTACGCAGTGGAACAATCAGCAGCTTATCAACAAAAGCAGCAACAACGTATCGCTGAAGCTGCTGCAAAGGCTGATATTATTGTTACTACTGCTCAAATACCGGGAAAACCTGCACCAAAATTGTTAACCGAAGCCATGATTACACAAATGCGTAATGGTAGTATTATTGTTGATTTGGCTGCTGCTACGGGTGGTAATACACCTCTCACTCAAAACAATGCAACTATTGTAACAGGGAACGGTGTTACCATTATTGGAAACAGTAATTTACCCGCTACCATGCCATTCGATGCCAGTAAATTATATGGTAAAAATTTATTGAATTTTCTTCAATTAATTGTAACATCTGAAGGGAATATTTATATACCATTTGAAGATGATATTGTGCAGGGTTGTTGCATTACACACAATGGTAAAATTGTAAATGAAAGAGTATTGGCTTTGATTCAATAATTCGCGATTAAAATTTATTTTATGGAAGCAGCTTTAAAATGGGTTTCTGGAAATCAGCAAATGATTTACATTGTTATTTTGATGATATTTCTGGGTATTGAAATTATTGGCAGAGTACCCAGTGTATTACATACACCATTAATGAGCGGGGCTAATGCCATACACGGTGTAGTTATTATCGGAGCTATTATTGTAATGGGCCGTGCTGCTGAAACCAATTATCTGGCGCTCATTTTAGGATTTTTGGCTGTAATACTGGGCACATTAAATGTAGTAGGCGGATTTGTGGTAACCGACCGTATGCTGGAAATGTTTAGGAAGAAAAAATAATTATTTATTAAAGTATTGTATATGCAGTTGGATATTTTGACCATTTGTTACATAGCCGCCTCCGTTACTTTTATCATGGGTTTAAAAATGTTATCCTCTCCTGCTACAGCAAGGCGCGGTAATTTAGTGGCTGCAGCCGGTATGTTAGTGGCCATTATCGGTACCATCTTTTTGTATAAAGATGAAAATGGTAATTCATTACACAATTACAGCTGGATTTTTGCCGCTCTTATTATTGGGGCTATAATTGGGGTAGTAGCAGCAAAAAAAGTAAAAATGACTGCTATGCCCGAAATGGTAAGCTTTTTTAACGGAATGGGCGGTGCCTGTGCAGCACTCATTTCAGTTATTGAATTTGATTATGTGTTTCGGACTGCAGAAAAAGTGCAAACTCTGCATTTTGCCGACTCAGTGGCAACCGGACATTTTTTAGCCATTGCTGCCGGGGCTATTATTGGTAGTATTTCATTTGCCGGAAGTATGGTAGCCTGGGGTAAGTTGAATGGCAGTTTTAAAGATGTTGTTTTTAAAGCACAACATAGCTTAAATTTATTGGTTTTTGCGCTGGTAATTGTTTTGGCATTTGTTACCTATTTCGCATCAAATCAATATGCCGACTACTTTTTTATTGCAACTGTATTGTTGGCCTTAATTTACGGTGTATTGTTTGTGTTGCCCATAGGTGGTGCAGATATGCCGGTTGTAATTTCTTTATTGAATTCGTTTACTGGCGTGGCTGCAGCCTGTGGTGGTTTTTTGTATAATAACAAAGCCATGCTGACAGGTGGAATTTTAGTAGGTGCAGCCGGAACACTGCTTACCATATTAATGTGTAAAGCCATGAACAGAAGTTTAACCAATGTATTAATTGGCTCATTCGGATCAAAAGAAAATACAACATCGGGTTCAGCTACAACAAACAGTGGTTCTTACAAGGAAATTTCTACTAGCGATGCGGCAATGGTAATGCGTTATGCCAACAAAGTGATGATTGTACCAGGCTATGGATTAGCGGTTGCTCAGGCACAACATACCTGTCATGAGCTTGAAAAATTACTTGAAGATAAAGGAGTAGAAGTGCAATATGCCATTCATCCTGTAGCAGGCAGAATGCCAGGTCACATGAATGTTTTGCTGGCTGAAGCCGATGTTAGTTACGATAAATTGTTGGAATTGGAACAAGCCAATAATACTTTAAAATCAACCGATGTGGTACTGGTATTAGGTGCCAATGATGTGGTGAATCCGGCTGCAAAAAACAATCCTGCATCTCCCATTTATGGTATGCCTATTTTAGATGTAGAACAGGCTAAAAACGTTATTGTTAATAAACGCAGCATGAAGCCGGGCTATGCAGGGATTGATAATGATTTATTTTATCAGCCCAAAACATCCATGCTGTTTGGTGATGGCAAAAAAGTGCTGCAGGATTTAATCAATGAAATAAAAACATTGTAAGGCATTCTTGTATTTTAATATCAATATGAATGGAATAACAGCCTTGTAATTTTGGTTAAAATATTGTCGTTTTTTTAATAGTCGTTCATTACTCGCTTAACTTCGTTCAGTGCTACCTATTTCTTTTATTGAATCTATGCAGGGTGTAAAAGGCTTTCAAAAAGAAGCTTTTCTGGCTGCGCATGTGCATGATATTCCTGTTACTTCTATCCGTTTTAATCCTTTCAAAAAAAAATTATTAAAACAATTACCCCTTGCCCATCAATTAGATGAAAAGGTACCCTGGACTTCAGATGCATGGTATTTAAAAGAGCGCCCCTCGTTTACGTTTGATCCCTTTTTGCATGGTGGCGCCTACTATGTTCAGGAAGCCAGCAGTATGTTTATTGAACAAATTTTACAACAAGCAATACCACAACCAGAGCAGGAAATTGTATTGGATATAAGTGCTGCACCTGGCGGTAAAACAACTTTATTATCCGGTTATTTTAAAAATGGTTTAGTTGTAGCGAATGAAGTAATTAAGTCAAGGGCTGCAATTTTAACGGAGAATGTGATAAAATGGGGTGCAGATAATATCATCGTTACCAATAATGATCCTGTACATTTTCACCGCCTTCCTGCATTTTTTGATGTGGTTTTGCTTGATGCGCCTTGTAGCGGCAGCGGACTTTTTAGAAAAGATGCAGGTGCCATTGCCGGCTGGAGTCTTGAAAATGTACATACCTGTAGTTTAAGGCAGCAAAGGATTATTCGGGATACAATGAGTGTTTTAAAACACGATGGTTTGTTTATTTACAGCACCTGTTCTTATTCAACTGCCGAAGATGAAGCAATACTTGACTGGATGGTTCAGGAATATGCATTTGAACCACTTCGTATACAATTGCAACCCAATTGGGGTATTGTAGAAGTACGAACCACTCAACAGGAGGCATGGGGCTATCGTTTTTTCCCTGATCAGGTAAAAGGAGAAGGCTTTTTTGTTGCTGCTTTTCGAAAAAAATCGGCAGGAATACAACCTGTATTTCGATTGGAAAATAATTTAACACAACCTCCAGGCAAAGAATTAGCGTTACTTTCTGAACATATACAATTGCCAGAAAATTACAGGGTATTTATGCAGGAGAATGAATTTAGGGCCATTCAAAACCATTATTGGCAACCTTTACAACAACTGGCTCAACAACTCTACATAAAAAAAGCCGGGATAGAACTGGGTAGCCTGAAAGGAAAAGATTTTGTTCCTTCGCATGAATTAGCGCTAAGTTTGCTGCCTTTAACACAAATGAACAATGTTGAAGTAGATTTGGAAACTGCTTTACATTATTTACGTAAACAGGTGCCGGCTATTCAGGGGGCCAAAGGATGGTGTACCATTAGCTATTGTGGATTAAGATTGGGTTGGATAAAAGTTTTACCCAATCGAATCAATAATTATTATCCGGCTGAATGGAGAATTTTAAAAGATTAATTTTACGAAGTTGAAAATTTATTGAAATGAATGTATCTTCTATTTTAAAAGCAATTTTATGCTGTTGTGTAATTTTTCTGTTTAGCGCACTGCATGCGCAAACAAATGGTTCTGCAATTGAACATGTTATCAAGAAGGGTGAAACTTTATCGGCATTGGCGCACCAATATCATACTACTGTTGGCGATATTATGCGTTTGAATGGCATGAACAGTAAAAGTGTTCTGCGCATTGGGGAAAAAGTAAAAATACCTGTTAAAGGAACTAAGGTTGCACAAGCTGAAGCACCCGTTCTCAAACAAACCAAAACAGTTGCAACAACTTCTCAAAATGAAGGTAAAACAATCATTCACATTGTTGAACCGAAAGAAACCTTGTATGCCATCAGCAGAAAATATAAAGTAACTGTGGCACAAATTCAGCAATGGAATCATTTAACTTCTAGCAATATTCATACCGGTCAGCATTTAACAATTGGTACTGAGGCAAGTGAGCCTGTTGTTGCAAAAGTTTCAGAACCTGTTACCCACAATGAAAATGTACCAACCACTACACCTGCAAAACCTGCGGCTGCAAATACATCTGCTGTTGCACCTGTTGTTCAAAATGCAAATACATCTGTTGAGAATAATACAACAAAAAATCAGGTAATTCCTGTTAACAATAGCAGTAATTCAAATACAGATGACATTCCTACCGGCGGTTTTTTCACCGATTTTTATAAACAGACCGGGCAGTCAATTTCAGGTGATGCTTCTATTTTTAAAACTGCCAGCGGTTGGATGGATAAAAAATATTATATATTAATCAATAATATTCCTGAAGGTACCGTTGTAAAAATAGAAAGCAATCAAAAAGTGGTGTATGCTAAAGTATTGGGTGCACTGCCCAATATTAAAGAAGATGATGGTTTGTTGCTGCGTATTAGTAATGCTGCAGCAGCAGTATTGGGTATGGCTGATAAACGATTTCCGGTTACAGTGCAATATTAGTGGCTATTCCATGTGCAGCAGATGATGATATCCTCTCAAAAAAGTTGCTGTATCCATTCTCTTTTTGCCTTCTAATTGCAGGTCAGATAGCAGAACCCATCCATCCAGGGCGGCCATCTTTAAAAATGTTTTCCCATCGGTATAAATACTGCCCGGTATTGCAGCAGTTTGCATAGGTTCAACAGTGCAACGATAAATTTTTAATTTTTTTCCTTTCAAAAATGTAAATGCTCCTGGGTAAGGTGAAAGTCCTCTGATTAAATTATGGATGTTATCAGCCGGCTTATGCCAATCTACTTGACAAGTTTCTGTAAAAATTTTAGGTGCGTGTTTTATGCTAAGTGTTGTATCGTTCGCTGACACTATCTGCGGTTGTTCTGTTAGCGTTCCTGCAGCCAGCTGTTGTAAGGTTGTAACCAATAATTTGGCCCCAATTATTTTCATACGGTCGTGTAATTCGCCTGCTGTTTCTTCCGGGAAAATGGGCATGGATTGTTGCAATAATATATTGCCAGTATCAATAGCATGTTGCAATTTAAAAGTGGTAACACCTGTTTCTTTTTCCCCATTTATAATAGCCCAGTTAATGGGAGCTGCTCCTCTGTATTGTGGTAACAATGATCCGTGTAAATTAATGGTACCCATTGGGGGTAGGCTCCAAACCACTTCGGGCAACATTCTAAAAGCTACCACCACCTGCAACTGTGGTTGAAGCGATTGCAATGTTGCAATAAAATCGGGATGTTTCAATTTTTCTGGTTGAAGTACAGATAAACCATGCGTCACGGCATATTGTTTTACTGCACTTTGTTGTACCTGCATGCCTCTGCCTGCAGGTTTATCGGGTGCTGTAACTACTGCTACAATATTGCAGCCGGCCTGCATCAGCGCATCGAGAGCGGCTACCGCAAAATCGGGGGTGCCCATAAAAATGATTCTGATATCAGAAACTTGCATGCTGCAAATGTAGGGGATGAATTTCTTTTGTACATTGCAAAGCATTAGCGGAAATAGCTCATCCGGTAGAGCATCAGTTTCCCAAACTGAAGGTGGCGGGTTCGAGTCCCGTTTTCCGCTCAATTAAAATCTTTATACAACAAATATTTTTTTCTGATTTTTTTGAATACCTCTAATTGGGGCTGCCAGCTTGCTCTTATTTCATCTTCTGTTAATCCGGCTTGTATTTGTTTCATTAGCTGATTGGAACCTGCCAATCGGTTAAATGCATTGAATTTTTCATTCCCCTTTTTGGGTAAAATAAAAAAATGTGCTTTGTCGGGAAATAATGCATAAGCTTTTAAAATATATTGTATGGGCAAGTGGTTGTTAATGGCTTGTAATACCTCTTTTTCGGGTTGATACAAATTCCATCCATAACAAGTTACACCGTTTAATTTTGGATTTGCTGCACCAGGCCCGGGTGTTGGTGTAAATGCAAACAGGTTTTTGGGTAAATTCGGGTGCCCGATATAACAAAATGGGTGTGGTGTTCCTCTACCTTCACTCAGAACAGTACCCTCAAACAAACAATTGCCTGCATACCAGTAAACACTGGCCATGTCTGGTAAATTGGGCGATGGGGGAATGGGCAGCCTGTATTTGCTGTTGTGATCATAATTTTTACAACGTACAATTAAAAACGAAGGCAGATACCTGGAAAAGCCATGCTGTGCATAGTATTGATAAAAATGCTTGTCTGCTTCTTTCGAAAGCCAGTGTTCTCCAATCAGCATGTTAGCATATTCCCCTATCGTCATGCCATACACCGTTGGTATAGGTTGCATGCCTACAAAACTTTTATATGCAGTATCTAAAACAGGCCCATCAACATAAAAGCCGTTTGGATTGGGTCTGTCTAAAAGTATAACCGATTTATTGTTTTCAAATGCCGCTTCCAGCATCTCCTGTACCGAAGAAATGAAGGTATAAAATCGTGTTCCAACATCCTGAATATCAATGATAATCACATCAACATTTTTTAAGTCATCCGGTGTTGGTTTTCTTTTCTTGCCATATAGCGAAATAATGGGTATGCCTGTAAGGAGGTCTATATCATCTTGAATTACTTTACCATCATCTGCTTTTCCTCTGAAACCATGTTCGGGGCCGAAAGCTTTTACAATATGTATACCCGCTTTTAATAATGTATCTGCCAAATGCGTATCATCAATCGTAGCGGTATGATTGGCAAATAGTGCCACATTTTTGTGTTGCAGCCATTTGAAATAGGTCTGGGTTTGATAAGCACCCGGCAATATAGGAACCGTTGCTTGTGCAAAATTTGAATTGAAAATAAGCAGGTAAACTGCCAATAAAAGGTAGGATTGAATTGAAATTATTTTTTGAACTGCTGTACGATTCATTGTTAAATTTAAATTATTTAGAATATATTTTTGCATATGGTCTATTCTTTCTTTTGAATATGGGAGTTGAAAGTTAACGAAAAATAATTGTCTGTTATAGCAGTTCGGCGTATTTTGCAGGCGAAGCCGGTTTTCAATTCTTTCTGATAGTTGATGTTGAATGCTTCCGTAGAAGTTTGCGATGCAACCACAGTGGAGAGGTGAAATAGGAGCTGACTTCTTAAACAATAAAAAAGCAAACAATGCAACAAGTTAAAAAGGGTGATACTGTAAAAGTACATTATCACGGAAAGTTAGAAGATGGTACTACCTTCGATTCATCTGAAGGCCGTGAACCACTTGAGTTTGAAGTAGGCAGTGGTATGGTAATTGCCGGTTTTGATGATGGCGTAACCGGAATGCAGGTAGGTGAAAAAAAAACCATACATATTCCTGCTGATGAAGCATATGGACCTGTTCAGGAAGAAATGATTATGGAATTTCCACGCGATCGTTTTCCTGCCGATATGACACCGGAAGTAGGAATGCAATTAAACATGAGCAATGGCCAGGGCCAGAATTTTCCTGTGGTGATTGTTGATGTAAAAGATACAGTAGTTATTCTTGATGCCAACCATCCTTTGGCTGGAAAAGATTTGATTTTTGATTTGGAATTGGTTGCCATTGCTGGCGGAAGCCCGTTAATTATCATGCCATAACCTATTATTGAATTAGTTGATAAGCCCGGATATATTATTCCGGGTTTTTTATGCATGAATCGTTAAGATTATCTTGATAAACTGCATATTTAGGCATACTGCACAAGAATTGTATTAAATTGCCTTCAAAATTTTTCGGGATATGTTAAAAGATTATTCCTATTCAGTAGTAGAAAGATTCATGCGGTATGTGCAAATTGATACACAAAGTGATCCCGCTATAACTAATTTCCCTTCCACAGAAAAACAAAAACAGTTAGCACAGTTGTTGGCAGCTGAATTGAAGCAGATGGGTATTGACGATGCAAAAATGGATGAATATGGTTACGTTTATGGTACAATTCCCTCTAACAGCCCACAAAAAAATATACCTGTTATTTGTTTTTGTGCCCATATGGATACCAGTTCCGATTGCAGTGGTACAAATGTTAAACCAATTTTGCATCAGCAATACAACGGCGCCCCAATTGTGTTACCGGATGATGATACACAGGTACTAACAGTCGATAATTATCCATACTTAAAAGAACATATCGGAAAAGATATTATTACTGCTTCCGGAAATACTTTATTAGGTGCCGATGATAAGGCCGGCGTTGCTATTATTATGGATACTGCCAATTATTTAATGCAGTATCCTGAAATAAAACATGGCGATATAAAAATTTTGTTTACGCCGGATGAAGAAGTAGGCCGTGGCACAGAGAAAGTAAATCTGCAATATTTAGGGGCTGATTACGGATATACTTTAGATGGGGGTGAAGCAGGCCATTTGGAAGTAGAAACTTTTAGTGCAGATAGTGTAACTATTACCATTTATGGGGTAAGTGCGCATCCGGGTTATGCAAAAAATAAATTGGTGAATGCATTAAAACTGGCAGGTGAACTGTTAACCGTTTTACCAAAGGAAGAATGGAGCCCCGAAACCACTGATAAAAAACAGGGTTTTGTTCATCCTGTACGTATGGAGGGTATTGCAGAAAAAGCTACTATCGAATTTATTATTCGTGATTTTGATACTGCTAATTTGTTGAAGTATGAAGAAAGATTAAAACATTTTACTGAAACAGTGGTAGGATGCCATCCCGGTGCCTATTTTGAAATGCAGGTTAAAGAGCAGTACAGAAATATGTATGAGATTTTACAGCATCATCCGCAAGTAATTGAATATGCGGAAGAAGCTTACCAACGTACTGGCCTTGTTGTAAGAAAAGAACCAATTAGGGGTGGTACCGATGGCAGCCGTTTAAGTTTTATGGGTTTGCCCTGTCCGAATTTATTTACCGGTATGCAGGGTATTCACAGTAAAAAAGAATGGGTGGGTATAAAAGATATGGAGTTGGCTGTTGAAATTTTGGTACATCTTGCACAAATTTGGGAAGAAAAAACAATTACACAATAAATATGAAAATGAAAACATGGTTAACCGTGACTTTAACAGGAATTTTATTGTCCTGTCAGGCGCAAAACACTAAAAATGAAGCATTAACACCGGATGTATTTCAGCAACAAATACAACAACCCGGTGTACAAATTCTGGATGTTAGGACAGCAGAAGAATTTGCAAGTGGGCATATTGATCATGCACTGCAGGCCGACTGGCTCATACCTGATCAGTTTCAGGAAAGAGTAAAGAGTATAGACAAAGATAAACCGGTGTATGTGTACTGTTTATCTGGTGTTAGAAGTGCTGCCGCCGCCGATTGGTTGCGTGCCCATCAATATAAAACAGTATATCATTTAGCCGGCGGTATACAGGCTTGGAAACAAGCAGATAAACCTTTAATGGGTGAATCAAATGAGCCGCAAATAAACATGGAACAATACAAGCAAATGATACAGCAAGGTAATACCGTTACCTTAGTTGATTTTGGTGCCGACTGGTGCCCGCCCTGCAGAAAAATGCAGCCTGTGTTAGAGGCTTTGAAAAATACCTACGGTTCAAAACTCAATATTGTAAAAATTGATGCCGGCAAACAGTCTAATATCATGAAACAAATGAATTTGCCCGCTATTCCTGTATTTATTATTTATAAAAACGGACAGGAAGTTTTTAGAAAAAATGGGATAGTAGCACAAAGTGATTTTGATGCTGCCATTAAATCCTTGTTATAATTGAATAGTTATGCAACATAAAAGCCGGGGATGTTTTGCAACAATCCGGCTTTTTTAATCAAGGGTATTGGGTAATTAACGGCTGCTTTTTAAAAACGCTACAATTTTTTCTCTTTCTGCCTGTGTAATTAATGCTCTTGTTTGCATGTGCATGCCTATGGTTTCCCATTGTTCTGCCGAAAATGATACAGGAGATGGGGTGTTATGGCAACGCTGACAATTTTCTGCCCATAATTGTGCTCCCGATTTGGCTGCAACTGCCTTGGTAGGCGCACAACCATTGATGGATAATATACCTGTTATTGTAAAAACAATAACGAGTGCCAGCGTGATAGTATAGAGTGGTTTACGATTTTTCATCTTTTTAATTTTTAAAGTTGAATAGAGAATTGCAGATAAAATGTATTGGTATTGGTGGTGCCGTTGTATGCACTTAATAATTTACTGGCAGTACTGTTGCCGGTATAAGTTTCGTAAGTGGCTTTTACAACAGTTCTCCAGGTTAACCAATAATCTAAACCTACTGTAACAGCGTGTTGGTCTGCACCAAAGGTAGAGTTACCCGGTAAATTATAACTGGTATATCTGCCTGCAATTTCAAAATTTTTCAAAAAATTATTGGCTTCAGTTGGTCGGATAGAGCATTGCACAAACCCGGCTGTGGTATGGTTATTGAATGAGTAACTTTGAGTGCTGTCATTCGGATTTAAATAATTCTCATTGCTGATATTTTGTATATCATACTGAGCCTTAATGTTTACTAAGACGGGGCTGAAGGTTTTGACATAGTTTAAATCAAATGCATACATATTGCCCGTTGCATTTTGGTAGGGCGAACCCAGATCTCCTACTTTACCAAACATTCCCGATACTCCAATTTCTAATGATGAATTAGAAAACGGTAACCAGCCAATTCTTGCAGTAATGGTTTTATTATTGTTATTATCTACAATATTGCCACTGGTTAATGTACCATTACCCAATAACTGACTGCCATTGCTTAATGCTACATCATAGTTCAGTTTCATGCTGCCTAAAGGTAACCCTCCTTCTATTTCCACACCATAATCAGTAGGCGTCATATCTGCAATACCCATGGGGTCGGTAGCTAATTTGTCAATCCATCCGGCAGCTTCTCTTTTGGCATAGGTACCAAAAGGCAATACCAAATATCCTGCTCTTATAATAACATTGGGTGCCGCAAAATAAGATACATCTGCCCAGTTAACGCCCAAGCCATTATTGCTAAAAGAAGGTTCAAACTCTAACAAAAACTTTTTTCCGTGACGCCACAAAAACATAGGGCTGAATTCGTAGTGATCTGCATCTGCTAAACTGTTGGTTTTAGATATGGAGCTAACTCCACCCAGTGTATTGGTACTTTTGCTGGCTATAAATCCAAAGGTTGTTAATCCGACCACCATAAAATGATCATTGCCCGGTTTTTGATAATTGGCTTGTTGTTCCAATGCATTCAATCTGTCTAATACAGTAGAGTCAAAGCCATTGGTAGTTTGTGCAAACAAATGGGGAAATACACAGCCCATTGAAAGGGCAAATAATCCCAAAAGTTTAGAATATCTATTTTTCATATTGTATATATTTGAAAGTGATTCAATTGCTTTTTATCATTATCTTTTTTTAGCCAGTGAGCGGATGTAATTCACCAACTCCCACCGTTGTGTATCCGTTAAAACTTGTTTGTAAGAGGGCATGGGGGTATGCCCTTCAGTCATTTTCCAGTAAATAGCACCATCTGTTTCTTTTTGAACTGCGGCTGAAGTGTGGTCTGCTGGTTTGGGTTTTAAAGCAGCGGCTGCTATGCCATCTCCTTTTCCATTATTGCCATGGCAGGGTCCGCAATTGGCAATATATAATTGCCTGGCTTCCTTTAATACCGCCGTATTGCCCGCTAATGGATTTTTGAGTTGATTGGCAGATGCAGGTGCATTCCAGGTACTGGTTTGTGCCTGCGATATGGCTGGAAATAACAGTGCTGCAGATACGATGCAGAAAACTGTAATTAGTCGTTCCTCAAAAACGAATAGA
>JABAOF010003333.1_pt1 | contig 20859 bp, 25 predicted proteins | sample 7062171 | NCBI WGS metagenome assembly JABAOF01 (sample SAMN14538628, study PRJNA623070) | marine sediment metagenome | biome: marine biome [ENVO:00000428]; feature: marine pelagic biome [ENVO:01000023]; material: deep marine sediment [ENVO:00002113] | place: India: Gulf of Khambhat ...
AAGGACGCAATCGCAGAAACCAGCACTTGCACGGCTCTCTTCTCCACGTGCTAGTAGGGCTCAACGCCACGCGTACATGCACACGAAGCGCTGTAAAAAACCAACGCTGCAATGAATTTCCAGCGCTTCACCATAGGCTTCCACAGGAGATGCTGAAGTTGGGTGACGCCAAATCTCGGTTCTCGGTATGCACTCTTCAAAGTTCTACGTTACCTCAATTCAGGTTGTGTGATGTTAATGCTTTTAATATCGACTCACAGTTGGTGGTCACAACACGTTACCACTGAGCCTCTTTCAAGAGCATGCATACGTGAAAGATTGAGGGTCCAATACGAATGCCACAGTGCAGGTACACGAAAAGACAGGCTAGTTTTCTTTCAGCATCTTCAAATGGAGCGTCTCATCCTTGTTCCATTCGTCTACTACCTTGAACTTGTGTTCTTTGGCCAAGTCCTTAAAATGGTTGATGTCTTGACTTTGCCATTTGACTCCGTATCCAGTTTCTATCAGTTCATCGGGTAACTGAACCCTTAGAGGAACAATGAATTCTCTGTGTTCTTTCTCTGTCTTTCGGATTCTGACATCCCATAGCAGGAACTGTCCATTCTCTTTCAGAACTCTGTGAGCCTCTTCAAAGACTTTGGAATGTTTACTCTTCGGGATATACATCAGGGAGAAGAAAGCTGTGCAAATTTCAAAGGAATCTGGGAGAAACTTCAGATCTGTTGCATCCATCACTAACTTTAGAGCTTCATTCTTGGTTTCTGCTAATTCCCTTTCGCTTGTATCAATGGCAACCACCTGTGTGCCATTCAGCTTGCCGATGATTCCTTCTCCTCCACCTCCAATATCTAAAATGAGACCGTCAGTTTCCAAGGAGCTGAGTTCAATAGATTGAGTCCTGATCACCGCCAATCCAATCTTCCCGAGTAGATTAGTGATTTTGTTTGTCAGCGTTTGACTTCGTGCCTGTTTCGCTCTCCCTAAGGCTTGAATTAGTCGGCGTTCCGCTTCCTTATGATTGCCTGCTCCAATACTCAACTCTGCTTCTTCTATCAGTTGGCTGATCTTCCTTTCGTCACTCATCACGTACACCTGTCTTACGAGACATGCATGCATATGGATTGGGCACGACAGTTTAAGATTCTGGGAAAAAGTGCCCAGTTTCATGATCAGAGTGACGATGCTTATGTCGCAAGTTCACCTCTGTGCATGCATGAAAATGCTGGCATGCATGCAAGCTGGCACGAACAACTGCGTGCGTGAGTTGGGTTTCGGTGGAACCTGCAGCTCGTTATGGGATGGTTTCTCCCCAGTTCCAAGCAATGATGGCGGTATCCCGTGCATCGATGATTCGATCGTGGTTCACATCCGCTGCAGGATCGTAGCCAGATTGGCCTGCACGCCGGCCGTAGGCCACCGCAGCGATGGATAAGTCGGAGATGTCGATCAGATCATCCCCGTTGATGTCGGCGAGCAGTCGACTCACCTCCTTCATGAACACGTAGGCTTCGACTATGACATCAATGTGTTCGTAGGCTACATAACCGTCTTGGTCAATGACAAAAAGTGTCGGGAGGGCTGATACGCCGTAATCCCGGCGCACATTCGCGGTATCTCTTGCCAGAATCCATGGAATATCGTAGTCATCCCGGAATTGTCCCAACCTCTCGTTGGTATCTTGATCCCATATACTGACAGCAATGATCACGAACGCTTGATTCAAAGTCCGCGTGTGCTGGACAGTTTTCAGATGTGGAATCTCATCTACGCACGAGCCGCAATAAGTTGCAAAGAACTCAAGGATCACCACTTGGCCTCGGAAATCACTGAGCTAGAAGGTGTTCCCATCGATGTCGGTCAAGGTGAAATCAGGCGCCAAGGTGGCGTGCACGACCGGGAGCCGGAGGAATACGATTAACCCAGCAAACAGTAGAGCCCACGTTTTGAGAGTTTTCAGCCTCATCGCATCCTCGTATCCCACATCTCATCCGTGGACTCCTTTCTCTCCTGACGGCCACAATGGATATGAGTTGCGTAAGAAGGTTGTGCTAACACGCCTCAGGGAAATATTAGCAACGTATTACAAAGTCGATGGTTGATTGATATCGGCTATGCTTGGTTCATGCGGCCTCTTCAGTTTCCATAACTCGGACATTCCAAGTGCATCCATTGAGAAGAAAAGCAGTCCGTGCACAAAGCATAGTCAAGTTCAACACAAAAAAGGAACGCGGTAGGGGCTCCCAGGTGACCTTGCCAGGAGCTGGGGTTTCTCTGGAGTTCCATGATCACCTTGGCCTTGTTCTGTTCCGCTTTCAGCAAGGCAGTCCAAGTGGAACCATGATTTGTGTAAATCGCTGAATCGCCAGCTTCAGTATCTGCTTGGGACACCGAAGGCGAGGCAGAGCTTTTGCCAGTCCCAACGCACGAAGCACGCTACGTAGGAAAGACCCTCTTCCTAACGGTTTCGCCTTTCGCATTCCTAACCACCACACACGGATCTACGGACGAAGAGAGACTCAGGCTTTGTTTCGTCATATGACACATCGACTTACACGTCACATGACTGCTGAAAATCATATATCTAGTGGGACCAATTCCTATCTTAGTGCTTCGAAGATGACGCTGTTTGAAGTAGTTTTGAAAGTAGTCGTGCCCAACTCGTTCTTGTTGGATCTCACTCGCAGATTTCCATCTATGAGTATTTTCGTCTGGTGCAACAAAGAGAATGATGTCTTTGAAGTTGTTGTGAGGAACCGAGAGGAGTATCCCCTGGTTATGGGCGAGATTCGTGCGCGTCCCTTTTTGGGCGTGATTGAAGAGATCTCTGATGACCGCAGGCTCTACCTAAACGTAGTTGAATGTCACTGCATGAAACAAGACACAGTAGTGAGACATATCGGCGAATTAGATATCCTTAATATTTTCCCAAACATGATTGAAAACGGGTGGGCGTATCATCGGCTTATCGTCTTCAGACATGACGATCTGGAAGAGCTTCTGCGACGTTTCGAAAATTGGGGATGGGTCTACAAGATCCTGCGAAAGGTTCCCTTTGACGGGTTCATTGCGAGTTCGCTCACTCTTTCAGCCGACATCCTGTTCTCTGGTCTAACAGAGCGGCAGATGGATGCCCTCCTTACCGCATACCGACACGGCTACTACAACCTGCCACGCGACGCTGACGTGCAAACCATCGCCGCAAAAACCAAAGTGCCCCGAACCACCTTTCAAGAACACCTGAAAAAGGCTGAAAACAAACTTGTCGCCGCTCTAGTACCACACATAAAACTGTACAACAACGCAGCACCCGGGAAGAGAAGAAGTCTAAGGGTGAAGTAGCGCCTTCGCTGATTTCTGGTCTTGCTTTTCACGTGCTCGAAATAACACATTCTTCATTAGCTTTCATTGTCAAATGATCAGTAGCCCAGCACCTCTCCAAGTAGAATGACCGAAATATCTGTGAATACAGGTCTGCGCTCAATTATCGTTGTTACATTGCATATTCGGTCGGGCGAGTCACAATCAGTACAGATGCCGGTTGTCGTGCAGGGAACCTTCACCTTCAGCCGTTTGGCATTCATTGGGGCCGCTATGTTCCTAATTCTTTCCAATGCTTCCTGCACATTTCGCACAACTTTATTCACTCCAACAATGATGACAACCTTCCTCGGTCCAAAGATCATCGCGGCCACGCGCTGCCCCGCATGATCAACGTTAACAAGTTGTCCTGCCTCAGTGACGGCATTGGTACTCGTCAAGAGAACATCACAATCCAGCAAAAGTCTCCTTATTTTCATGACTTCTTTCGGCGCAAGCTCCTCCTGTCGTGCCTGCCAGTGATCGGCAATCTTGTTCCCTCGGCTTCCCAGGAGCACCACGAGACCAAGTTCCCTCACAGCAACAGATCCTCCGACACCAACCAGTGCGTCGAGAGGAATGAAATCCAAGACCCTAGCTACAACCTCCTTCCGTGCATGAATATACGTAGCATCAAAGCCATTCCTTTTCAGTGCAGCTAAGGTTCTCTCAACGCGCTTTTCCAGATGCCACTTCTTCACGTCCTGCCACTCTTTGGTGCTGCTCCACATTTCCACCACTACCAATTGCCATAGCTCGTTAAACAGAACAGCCTAAAATAACTATTACAACGAGCATCAGAGCGCTGAAAGAAACATCTGAGCTATGTGCACTCGTATGTCTCTGACAAAAGCGTGAGCATTAACAATGCACGATAGCTGAACCCAGAAGTCCCTCGCCAAAAGCGATTGCACGCGGGCTCAAGTTTTGCGGAGTAGTGCTACTCATGTGCAGTATAAGCGGTTCTACTTGAACCACTTGTCTTGCTTGACCGTGTCAACCTTGATTTCTTGTTCTCTGCCGCAGTTTTCGCAAACGCATCTTTTCTTGATATCTCTGAACCATTCTATGCCGTTGCTGTAGGGGTCTGTGCAAACGGTTTCAAGAACGATCAAGTGGCCTTTGCAGTGTTCACATCTTGATGACATGCTTCATCTTCTCCTTCGAAGTATTTTTAATTCACAACCAAATGCTTCCATATATATTTTGTGCGCACATTCCCGAGGCTAGAGCGGCCTTGGCAAATCATCTTGAAGTGGCTTCCAGCTCTCGACGACTCGTGTGGCACCGCGTTCAATGTACTGCTGCGGTGTGTATCGTTTGCGGCGGAGAAAGCCGATTCTATCAGGCACATCAAGTTTCCTGTAAATCGGGAAGTATCCAGGATAGTCATCAACAACTCGCCCGACTTCATGCTGCTTGGCTATTGAAGCGAAGAGCCTAGACTTTGCCTCCACCAGCGTTGGGCCAGCAGGATCGTCACCACGGGCACGTGCGTAGTCGTCGAGGTTGAACATTGTCAATTGAATATTCTGCGTCGGGTACCCGAATCTCTCAAGTTGAGCCAAGGTCAACTCACGTGTGTTTTCCGGCCGCCCAGTAAGATATACCAATACACAATGCCTCTTCCACTTCTGAAGAGTATCTACGGCAAAGGGAATCGGCTCTTCCAGGTCAACTAGCTCCATTCCCACATCTTCCAAACACAGCAGAATATCCCAAAATCGCTTTTGCAGCTCACCGGCTCGTGCTTTCTGATTGGACGATGCAAACTTTTCAAATAGCTGCCCCGCAGCAAGTGTCTCTATAGCCTGCAAGGGGATTTCACGACCTAAGACTTCACGCCACACGCCCTGCATCCGCGGGCCAGTGCTTATCAACGTATCGTCAATGTCAACCACGACGCTGATCAATGCGCTAACCTCACTTGATCCATGAATCAAGTCAGGATTCTGTATAACGAAACCTCCGGAATATCTCTCTTGCGGATGCAGGGACTCAATGTTCAGGAGATTCCGCTTCTACGAGATGACTTGCGCATTTTCCCAGAATTATCATGTGTTGCGCACAATGGAAAAGGGTCGAATGCGTAGTCTGGCGATTGCGATGTGTTGTTTGCTATGCATGCATGCATGGAATCTGGTTTTTAGATCGTGACTGGGGGTTCATCAAAGATTTACGCAAGGTTTCACAGACTTGAGCTGAGGGTCAAGCGTGGGCGCTGGAAGGTCAACCAAAGAAGAGTTGGTTGCATCCATTATCGTCGTCGCGTTTGTCATCGCGGTTTTCGCATTCATGGCAACGGTTGAAATGATGCATTGCCCGAAGTGTGAGAATCATGAGCCGGAGAAGTACTCGTGTACCTATTGCGGCGGGGACGGGGAGGTTACTCTCCTCCAATATCTAGCTATTGTCTTGACCCAAGGCTATTCCATAGTCGAGCTGGACAGGCTATTCGGCTTGCTGCTATCGACGAAGAAATACATGTAGCAAGATACAGCCGAGTATGCCCTTCTCCGATTCACTCTCATCAGCTACTCCTCTGTAGAATCGGGTAGAGTATTGGTAGATTCCCGGCGGAAAAATCCGGCAACTAGCTTCTGGGGTCATGGAACGTGTGTCTTAGTGCAACGACCAACGGGAACTCTTATAGAACGAGTGCGAGCGAAATGTAATCAAGAATAGTCCAAGAATGCAAACGAGTTGGCCCAAATGAAGGTCCTTTTCATCGAACCGCCTAAGGATATCTGGTTCGTTATGGGTGAGTATCTGCCACCACCCTACGGAATCATCCAGCTCGCGGCCTACCTTGAAAGAGAAGTCGAAGATGTTGAGATCGAGGTGATTGACTGTAACGCTCAACAAGTATATTGGAGCGCGCTGGAAGAGCGAATACATTCTTCCAATCCTGACGTCGTGGCTTCAAGCGCCTTAGCCACCTGCAACACCTACGTAGTTGCCCGAACCCTTGAAACCGCCAAAAGAGTAGACTCAGACATCCTGACAGTTGCTGGCGGTCAACACTTCACAGCAACAGCCCAAGAGAGCCTAGAAACCTATCCCGAAATCGATGTTATTGTACGAGGAGAGGGCGAGCAAACTTTCCTTGAACTCGTTGAAAACGTGGAAAGGAAGGCTTCCTTCACACAGATAAAAGGCATCTCCTTCAGACACAAAGAAGAAATCTTTCACAACCCTCCTAGACCGTTGATCAAAGATCTGAATGCCCTTCCATATCCCGGGTACCATTTCGTCGAGGACGTTGTTCACAGATACCACTTTGCCGCCATGGGCGGTCGCAACCGCCCCTACGCGTTGATTGAGGGGTCGCGAGGCTGTTCTCACCGCTGTATGTTCTGCACCCAGTGGCGGCATTGGAATGCAATATGGAGAGCAAAATCGGCCGAGCGGATTGCTGACGAGATGGAGTTTTGCTACCACAAATACGGGAGCAGATTCATCTGGTTGACAGACGATAATTTTGTGGCTGGCGATCGCGCCAGATCCCTCGCTCGTGAACTCCTTCAACGTGGACTAGCGGATGATTTAATGTGGTTTGTGCAATTGAGATGTGATGACGTCATCAAAAGCAGAGACATTTTACCCGAGTTGCGGGAGTCTAATCTCCGCTGGGTCATGGTGGGGGCGGAAAGCCCTAGGGCTTCAACTCTTCAAGGCTTCAAGAAAGGCATAGCCCCGAGTGATACGAAGAAAGCCGTAGAGCTTCTGAAGGAAAACGACATCTTCTGCCACACCATGTTCATGATAGGTGAGCGAAGAGATACCGCCGAATCGATCGCAGATCTGAGAGCGTTTGTAGACGAGCTGGATCCCGATTTTGCAATTTTCACTGCCCTCACCCCCTTTCCCGGAACAGAGATCTTCGATGAAGCCAAACGAAACGAGTGGATTGAAGATTCTAACTGGGCCCACTACGACATGGCCCACGCCATTATGCCGACGGAAACCTTATCGCGGGAAGAGGTGCAAGAAGAGCTCTACAAATGCTACAGAAGCTTCTATGGCTCCTGGGGAAGAAGGCTCCGAGGAATACTCTCCACAAACGAATTGAAGCGAAGAATTCACTGGTATATGGCTGGTAGAGGTATCATAAAGCAATTCCGAGGTCTTTTCTGAGAGGGGATTTGTACGTTCAACAGCTTGCGCCAGACTCCGACACTGAAGTACTATGTCGGTCTCTCGTTCCTCGCAGTTTTCCTGGTCGGAATTCTCTCGATCTATCCCCCATTGACTCTGGAGACACTCACTTGGCGAAAGCCGTTGATTGGTTCAATCTACAGTCTTATCTGTTTGCTGGGGATCAGCGCGGTCTTCTTTCCCAACCAATGCTCACAAGCGTTAAGTCTGTCCACAAGAGGAAAAGACAACCGTTCAGCAGCAAAGGGGGCTGCTCTTCACGGGACTTCTCCCAATACGAAGGGGCATCACCCCGATTGCGAGAACTTCTCTCCTCATGTGTTTCAGTTGGGCAGCAGAACTCTCTGTACGGCATGTGCGGGACTACTTGCGGGAGCTCTCGCTTCTATCGTTGGAACCGCTCTCTACTTCTTCGATGGACTGAACGTGGAAAGTAGTGGCCTCTTGCTGCTGTGGCTAGGGCTCTTGGGCGTTGGCGCTGGCTTGTTTCAGTACAAAGCCAGAAGGGCGGCGATTCGATTTTCGCTAAACATGTCTTTTGTGCTGGGGACTTTTCTAGTCCTCACGGGGATCGACAAAGTGGCTCAAAACGTGTTTGCGGACATGTTCTTGGTGCTCCTCACACTCTTTTGGCTTTATACCCGCATATTGATCTCGCAGTGGGATCACAAGAGAATCTGCTCTACATGTAACGTAGGCGATTGTGAATTCAGTGATTCGCTTGGAGATTGAGCTAGTATCTGCGCCCGTACTTGTAGAGCGCGCCAACGACGATCAGAATTCCGAAGATGACCATTGCGATGGCTGCTATAGACGGCGTTGGTATTTGATAGTAGTCTGAGATGACCCAGAAGACGCCCCACAGGACGATTAGTATGCCTATGATTATTCCTACAATTGTGCCGCCGTAAGGAAGGCCAAAGCACTCTTCTTCCCATCGTCTACGCGTGTATCTTCGGGAAGGACGTTTTCCAGTTCCCAGATCGGCTCCACACTTGACGCAGACTACGGCATCTTCTTCATTCTTGGCGCCACATTTCGTGCAGTAAACCATAGTCCTTTGCTCCTTGATCGCTTCTTTTCCAGTTCGAATCTTCTTAAGGCTTTTGGTTGGCCTATTCCCACCAATCCACGTGTTCCTTTCTTCTTGCCGCTCGTGCGCTGACTGGCGTGCCACATTTGGGACAGAACTGCATATCTTCTTTCAATTCGGCTCCGCACTTTCTGCAGTAGGGCAAGACCTTACGCCTCCGGAATAATCTGCATCATTGAGGGTATAAAAAGCTAATCTCAGAATGAAGCATCAACGATACATCTTGACGCACTCTTTTTCAACCAATTAGAATCCAGATTCGGGGTTCATAATCATTAAGTGCATCGCTGATCAGAGGGCTAGCCAGTGGACATAATGGGAGTAAAAGACATAAAAAGACACCGGAACCTCGCGCTAATGAACGGCTTGGTTATCGGTGTAGGTATCGGCGTCATACTTCTCGGGGCTTCTGTTCACGTCTTCTTCAAGGCATTAGAACCCTACGCGGAAACAACAATGACCTACGCGTTTGTGCAATCGTACGTCTACACCGCTATAATCTCCCTGCTCGGCGTCATGATCTGCTTTCTCGCAACAATCTATGAAATGGACCGAAGAAGAAAAATGGATACCGAAGAAGCCTTCATCTATCGATAGCCGCGAGTCCAGTACCGTGAATACTTCTTGATCCGAAAGACGTTTACATAGTGTATACTTGTCCAACGCGCCGACGGAAACGTTTATTAAATCACACGATTCAATATTTTATTGCGGGCGTGCATCCAGTGCAAAAGGTGAAAAAGCCTTTAACCCCACGCGAGGTTATGGCGAAAGCGAAAGAAGATATGCTAGCCACTTCAGACGCACGTACCGCTTTACAGTGTGCCAGGCTCAACTGCCCATATGACCAGTGCGGAAAGTCGTTCGAGAAACCTGTTGTGCTGACCGACTTCTCGAAGACCCCTCGCGAAACCTACTACGCCTGTCCCTACTGCTTCTCCAAACTGGAGATTGCTCTAAAAGCCCAGGAAAACCTGCACACAGTCTCCGTAAAGATGTCCCACGAACCCAAGATGATTCTGACTCCCAAGAAGTGCGAGCATCACATGGGGTACCTAGCAGCTCTTGAAAAGGAAGACTCAATTCCCGACGAGTGCCTGACTTGTTCCAAGCTGATACAGTGCATGGTTAAAAAGTGAGGCATGCGAGGCTTTATCGTCTAGTCCTCCGGTCTTTCTAGACCAAACGCTGATACTGTACTGCCAGCTCTAGTGGCTATTTTTATATGAAGGCGCGTTAGAAGAAACAAGAAGGTGTCATCTGTGGGGTTCAAAGCTGTTCATTTCAGCGGAATAGACGCCCAAGCTGTTGAAGAACCAGGGTTCAAAGGAGTTGAAGTTAGGTGGCTGATAACAAAAGATGATAATGCAAAGAACTTTGCCATGCGACTTTTCAAGATCAAGCCGGGCGGCCGATCACCACAACACTCACACAGTTGGGAACACGAGGTTTTCGTTCTTGAGGGGCGGGGCTTGGTTCTATGTGGCAATGAAGAAGAGCCTATCGGGCCAGGCTACGTAGTTTTCATTCCGCCAAACATGTCTCATTGTTTCAGAAACCCAGGAGACGAACCTCTGAAGTTCCTCTGCCTTATTCCGTGCAAAGAATGACCACATAAGCAGAAAATGGCTAAACACTAGATTATTATACCATTCTGTCTCCTGTTAATATCGGTGCGGGGCTAGATGCAGCAGAGGATAGTCTTCCCGTTTTCAGCGATAGTCTCGTTGGATAAGCTGAAGCTCGCTATTCTCATCAATGCCATCAACCCCAAAATCGGTGGAATACTCATCCGGGGCCCCAAAGGTTCTGGAAAAACGACGATTGTGCGAGGGCTGACCGACATTCTACCAAAGATAGAAGTCGTCAAAGGATGTCCTTTCAACTGTAGCGTCCACGATCCGTCTAACATGTGCCCCAAGTGCAGAGAACGATACTACAAGAAAGAGAAATTGCCAATTCAGCAGAGAGAAATGGTTGTCATCGATCTCCCACTCGGCGCCACGGAAGATCGAGTCGTCGGAAGCCTAGACGTTGAAAAAGCCATCAAACTCGGCGTAGAAGCCTTGGAACCGGGTATTCTCGCAGACGCAAACCAAAACATTTTGTATGTTGATGAGATCAACCTGCTACCAGATCACATAGCAGATGATCTGCTAGACGCCGCTGCAACAGGGTGGAACGTCGTTGAACGTGAAGGAATATCAGTCAGTCATCCCTCACGCTTCGTGTTTGTCGGAACTATGAACCCTGAAGAAGGCGAGCTCCGACCGCAGCTTCTAGATCGTTTTCCATTGTCTGTTAGCGTCGGAAGAATTTCTGCCGTGAAAGACAGAATGAAGGTTGTCACAAGGAACATCGAGTTCGAGGAGGCCCCAGAGAGATTTCTCGAGAAATACAACGACTCTCAAGAAGAGCTAAAACGCAGGATAATCAGAGCCAGGGAGGTTCTGCCAAAGGTTGAGATGCCTGAGAAACTCCTTGAGGCTGTATGTAAGGCTTGCCTCGACCTGAAAGCAGATGGCATGAGACCCGATATAGTAATTAGCAAGGCAGCGAGGACGCTTGCAGCCTTTGAGAACAGAACTAAGACCACCTTAGACGATGTGCTCGTGGCTTCTGAACTCGCCCTAAGCCATAGAACAAGAGAAGAGGGATTTCTGGAGCCCGCAACCCCCGACGAAATCAGAGAGATGTTCATGGCCAAGATCAAGGAAGTCAAGTATGTAGAAGAAACCACGTCAGAAACTGAGTCTCGGAAAGAGAAAGACCAAAAACGGAAATCGCTGAGAGGGCGAGCCATGTTTTGGGCCCGAGGGGAGGCAAGTGAAGAAGACGAGAAGTCTCTCGAGAAAGACCCTTTCAACAGATTCATGGCGAGATATCGCGAACTTATATTCAGGCTAAATAGGCTGCTCGGTGGGATAACATTCGGCTTTGGGAAAAAATCGAAGAGATCTCCGAAGAGGGCGCCAGTTCTGGAAGAAGGCGTGACCAAAGGTACGGAAAAGATCAGAGGCAAGGTCTTGGAGGAGGAGTTTACACCCGAAAAAGGGGAGATAAAAGCCGTTCCAGCAATCAGTTCCAAACCTAGGCCACGTGATTCCAAAGGATTCTACGTCGCTGCCACTGTGAAGGGAGAAATAGAAATCCCGACGGTCAGTTCGGCTGCACGGTCCCCTGAGATCACTGAAGGCATCACTCTGCTTACCAGAATCAAGGAGACCACTATGGCCCCCTTTAACCTGTTTTTCAGAACCTCGAAACCAGTGGGTGCCTTCAGCGGTCTTGCAGGAAAGAGAGCAGAGACCATAACCACCCTTCACCGCGGTCGATCAAAGGGTTGGCGATTTCCTCGTGCCAACCCCCGAGATATCCATCTCCCGGCGACCATAAGGGCTGCAGCTAGAAGACAGAAGAGCAGGAAAAAGCCTCTTGAAACAGCTCTCCAAATCAATTTAGAAGATATACGTGAAAAACTGAGGCTGTACAAGGCTCCAATGACCATGGTCTTTGTCATTGACCTGAGCGGATCGATGATATTCAACATCGAAGAAGTCAAGGAGGCAATACTGAAGCTGCACGGTGATGCGTACCGATTTCGGGATAAGGTAGGAATAGTTGCTCTTAAAGAGACTGAAGCAGTCGTTGTCCAGCATCCTATAACAAATCTGAGAGTCGTGGCAAGCAAGCTTTTGGGACTGAAAATCAGCGGGTTTACACCGTTAGCGGCTGGAATGCTGAAGGGTTGGGAGGTTCTCAAGGAAGCCAAGCGGAGAGACCGGTCGACAATACCGGTTATGGTTATCATAACCGACGGCAGTGCCAACGTCCCACTTAAGCGAAGTCTGGAAACAGGTGAAATTCGTACTTATGACAAGGTAGGGATAGCAGTGAGAGAGTATGAAGATCTGGCTGTTAAGGACGCGATCTCCGTTGCCAAGATGATCAAAAAAGAGGGAATCTTCGCAGTTACAGTGAACACGAATCCCCGCTTCCACGGTCGGGAAACCTATGGATTCAACGTGACCGGACAGATCGCCGCAATCACCAATGGCAATCATCACGTAGTTGGCAGACTTACACGGGGGAAAGAGCTCGTCGACAAGATCTTTGGTCGAATCGCTGAGGACCAGCGACTGATTGCGCACAAGGCTTCCCTCTCTCCCCCTTCGCTATAATACGGCAAGACTATGATTCTACAACTTCAATTGGGGCACGTGACGGGGCTATCATTTATAACTTGAAGCCAAGTCTTAATCTATTCCCGAGGTCATGGTGAAACATCGTTGATCCCTGTTCGAGATGAGAACCGTTCATCGTCCAAACCTCACATCACGTGGATTCTCATCATAGTAAACGTCGCTGCCTTCCTTGCTACGTGGCTTCCAGGCTTCGGATTTCTGGAGGAGGCGGTCTACGCGTTTGGAATGGTTCCGAGAAATATCATTCAGGGGTATGACCTTCACACACTCCTCTCCTCTATGTTTCTGCATGGTGGCTTGTTGCATTTGGGAGGAAACATGCTGTATCTGTACATATTCGGCGATAATATTGAGGACGCGTTTGGACATGCAAAATACCTGGCCTTCTATCTGCTCTGCGGACTAACAGCCAGTCTGACACATTTACTAGTAGCAATCAGCTCAGGCGTTCCTGCTATTGGCGCCTCTGGGGCCATCTCAGGGGTTTTGGGTGCTTATTTCATTCTCTATCCCAAGGCACGAGTTGTCACACTAGTCTTCTATTTCTTCATTACCTTTGTGCGTATACCCGCAGTCTTCTTCCTCGGTTTTTGGTTCATTCTGCAGCTATTCTCGGGCTCTATAACCCTGACGTATGGGGTTGCCAGTGGGGTAGCATACTGGGCACACATCGGCGGCTTCGTGGCAGGAATGGCGATCGCTCTAGTATACCGGGCTGTGAGAAAACCCCCAAACACGGAGAGCTCATTCGACTACGAAGGTGAAATCTAAGAGTTGTTTTGGGGTCTGCCCGTCATAAGGTCTTCATCCTGTAGAAGTCGGTCTGGGACGGCTACATCATCCCCCATTAGAAGAAAGATTATGTAACTGATAAGCTTTGCATTAATCTGCACTAGATTGGGGTTTTGTGATTTGGGTTTTCTTGCGAAGGGCTTTTAGCGTTCCAGATACCCTCAGCACATGAATGGTAGCAGGTTCGGCCGCTATCTCCGTTATGGACGCGATGGACGCCCTAAGCATTTCAACAGCTTCTTTCCAGCAACGTACTATCGCATGCCCTTCTTTTGAAGCGAACTCGATCAACTTGAGTCCGGCTTGGCTTGCGCCGTACTCTCCGTAAAGCTGAAGGAGGGCCATCCATAAAGCGTCTGTGAGCTCTCTTTTGCCGACAGGCTGCTCACCTACAACATGCAGTGCTAGATAACGTCTCTTAAGGCGCCTCATTCATCTCTCCTCGTCACGATACGAACGCCTGGGGCTAGATACTCCGGACTCAGCTTTCTTCGATTCCGCTCAACTAACGCCAAGGGAATCTCTGAGAGCGCATCTAAGGCGAATTGAACATCAAAGTCGAAAAGGCTAGCAAGAGCAGCGCAGTCACGCGGACTCCTCAAATCGTGTGGTTGTGACGCTCCACTTGAGATGATGATGGGGACGTCGAGCTTCCTTGCTATTCTTGCTTCCTGGCGGAGACGAGATATTAGGCGGACTCGTTGGAGCCCCGTCTGTTCCAAAAGAGGTGTCATGTCTATTTCGAAGCCCGATAGAGCTTTGGAGGCGAGTTCTGCCTCTGCCTGATCGAAGAAACGTCGATGCAGGTCTGTGACAGAGAAAGACAGGAGATCTACGCGTCTATCTTTAGCTGCTTGCCTGGCGACAGCTTTCGAGCCACATATTACGGAAACTACTTCGAATCTTCGCCTGATACGGCGTAGAAGATGGAGCAGTGCGCGAGGTGTTCCAGGAATCAAGTCGATCCTTGTGGCGAAGTCTATGTCAGCCTTGGCACAGATGCTTCGCAGCCTGTCGATTGTGCCCCTTGTGGTTCCGGTTGGAAGGGGTATGCTCACCAAGCTGTATCCAAGCTCTGCGGACTTGCTGACCATGCTCTCTATTCTATCGAGATCTTGAATTGGAGGAGCGAGGTGCAGGTCAACGAACTTTTTCATGTGAGCATCCCAGAACTGGTTCTTGTTTGAACTCTCACCGAGAGTTTCTATTGTCAATTCCTCTTAATCTTTCAGCAGATCAAGTTCTTTGCAGATCGTGATGATGTCGTCGAGGTTGGACTTCGTGAAACGGATACGAACGCGAATGGGGTCGGCGGTACAGAGCGCAAGCTCATCATGTAAGGCCGCTTGTTTGTCCAACCTGAGATAGAGGTTTCCATTCTCAACATGGCGACCGATCTCCCTTCGAACCTTCTCTTTGTCCGATTCTTTGAGATCGGCCGAGAGTTTCTCAATAAAGGCCTCAATCACCTTCTTGTCCTTTATTCGCGTTTCAGAAAGAGTTATCGGGTTGCCATAGTGCCCCTTCAGAGTGTGTCGGTCAAACGCTATTTCACTGACATAGTCGTTCGGTAGGACATGTTGCACAGCCGCAGCGACCTTGTTAGGATCTTCGGTTGCATGGGCGAAGAATCTTACGTCAATGTAGGCTACAACTGTCTTAGCCAAGTAATGTCACAACCGCAATGTAACCCGCTCGCATGCTGAGTACGCGTTTGGTCTTTTGGGACTCTACTTCCTCGGTCAGGTCTAATATAAATATCGTCGAAGGCTCCATCTGTGAATTGATACAACTTCTAGTGGCGCAAAGTTAAAAGCTGGCGATCGAGACTGGAAGTGAGGTTAATCCACGGGATGATTCCGAAAGAATTCTTTGTCACCAGCGGAAAAGCCACTAGCCCTGTCTCAGAGCTAAACGCCTTTGACCTCGCGTTGAAGAACGCAGGGGTCGAGCAATGCAACATAGTACTAGTCAGCTCAATCCTCCCACCGAAATGCAGAGAAGTAGAACCCAAAAGCGTGCCGTCAGGAGCGATAACCTACGCTGTGATGGCGCGAATGGACGGCGGTGAGCAAACCAGCATCGGTGCTGGAATAGCCTGGACTTGGGAGACGACTGGGAAGTACGGCCTCGTAGCAGAAGCGCACGGGCATCTAGATCAGGAATCTTTGGAAGAAACCTTGACTTGGAAGATCAAGGAGATGGCAATGATACGTGGTGTTCAGATCCGAAAAGTGAATTGTCGGAAAGAAGTTTTGGATGTACCGGCGAACAATTACGGCTGCGTGATAGCCCTCTTAGTATATCTACCCTAACCACTTTGTTGAGCGCGCGTACTTCAGGTTTCCATTTGACTAGTACAACGTCCGAGATTTGGACTGGGAGTATATGTGGGACTTGAATGCGCAAGCACGAATCCAGTGGCCACAATGAATAAGCTTCTAGCTCTTCGTTCCGCTTCGTCTCTGAGTCGCACTGCGACTCGGCCTTACCTTCTCTGCGCCCAGCCCCTTCTGACGAAGCCCCCGAACCTTCTTCCCAGCGCTCGTTAATCCGCGGGAAGCTCGACCCCGATGGACATTCTCGCAGATCCAGTTTACGTCGTTGTCAGACTTGATCGCCGGATGCGCAGGATCTACGAATATGACCTCAAACCACTTGTAGCGGCCATCCTCCCAAACCCAATAGGAGTTCAAGACTTCGAGGTTAGGAAACTTTCTTGCGCCCCTCTCTTCCGCAATCATTCTGAAGCTCTTCCCAGGCTTGAATTTCTTGATGCCCATTCGCTTCTGTCTCCGGCCGCCGCTGGGTCGTGTTCTGCTCAGCCCTCCGCGTCTGACGCGCACCCGGGCTACGACAAAACCCTGCTTGGCCTTGTATCCAAGCCTCCTCGCTCTATCCAGGCGTGTAGGTTTGTCTATCCTGACGATCGTCGGTTGCTTGCGCCATTCGATCACTCTTTGCCACATTAGGTCCTTCACAAAAGAGTCAGCTGGTTTCTGCCACGCCTTGGCGATGTATCTGTAGGCCATTTCTGGGCATTCCTTTGTTTTCGAGTTAGGCTAGTTTGTCGCATGAGGATGTGATAATATCGGAAATCAGTTCGAAGCTAAGAGCGAAAGAACAGTTAATAAACCTTTTCAGCCTTGTCGATAAGTTTCGCTTCCTCTACAGACATGTAGCCGCTGCCATCTTTCCAGACGTTTCTTGCATGCACCAACTCGATCCTCTTCTTGAAGAAGGGCGTGTCCAAAACCAACGACTCGTATTCACCTCCCTCTCCCATCACAGATATTTGGTATCGATCGTTTAATCTGATGAGATCTGCAACGGTTTCCGAATCGATTTTCCTTCCGAGCCAAGTTTCATCGAGGCCGTAGGCATAGACGCCCACTATGAGCACGTCGAATTTTAGGCTGACGATCTCCCTTAGCAGGTATATGGGATTCTCTTGCCATAGAGGCGCTACGGATTTCAGGTTCAACTCACTACAGATCTTGTCAATGCGCGTCTTCTGATATCGTGATAGGATAGCTCCGAAGACGACACCTTCGACGTCGAGGGTTGCGAGTGCTCTCTTCAGGTCGCCAAGTTCCTTCTCCTTGATCCCTTCGGTCTCAGCGCTCACGAGCTCTATTCCAACGGCTTCAGCAAAGAGCTCTGTCAGATGAGCATTAGGGTAGTGGAACATCCAGCTGTCTTCTCTATGCGGAAGCATGGTCACTAGAAATTCTACTTCATGGCCTGCTTTCAGAACACGATGAAGAGCTAACGCCGAATCTTTTCCACCTGAAATCAAAGCTGCGACGCGCATTTTTCCACCCAGAGTCTGATGGTTGTTCTTTCGTCATACTTTTTTCCGTAACGCACTTGCTTCTGAGACTAGTGCTTGAGTTTGTTTTCGCCATGCCTCGAATTCCCGTGGTGAAGTCGGATAGTTCCAATAGTGTTGGCGAACCCTTTTCAACAAGTCCGCGGCCTCTTGTAGCCTTCTGAGAAAGGAGAGCTTTCCTAGTCCTCTGAAGATTCGACGGGTGGCCTCTGTAGCATTGATACGTGCATCTTCTCCCATGCTTGCGTTGAGAAGATCTTCCTCCGTTATTAAACGGTGCTCCATAATGTAGTTCAACCCTTCGTCACCCAGTCCTTGGAGAAGAATGCGGAATACGTCGAGGCCTGCTTGCTTGGCACCATAAGAATGCATGTACCTGATATTATAGGGCCATAAGCCCTCTCGGCTTACATCGTCCTTCTCAATGGCTTCGATGATGGTTTCTCCCGCGCTGGCGCCCCCTCTCATTGACGGCCCCATCCCACCGCCATGGATTGGGTTCACTTGACACGCTGCATCTCCTACGATTACAATGCCATTTCCTGTCATGCAGGCGAGTGGTCGTCTGGTGGGGTCGAACCATGTCCCCGCGTCAACAACTGCTGAATCCTCGAATATGGGCAGAGATAAAAGGTATTCGTAGAACTGATCTTTCGGCTTCGGAAAATTGTTGACCATGGCGACTCCCAAACCGGCATTAGCCTTCTCCCCGTCTTCCGCGAAGAACCACGAGTATCCTCCAGGCGCCCACCTCTGACTTAGATAGATTTCACAAAAATTTGGATCAGCAGTCTGTTTCCTCAGTTCGCGAATCTCGCGATAACAGACAACGACGTCTCTTGTGTCAATGTTTGCTTGAACACCGAGTTCTGAAGGAAGTTGCTTGCGTAGGACTGCTGAATAACCGCTTGCGTCGACGACGACTTCACCAGACAACTCGAGCTTTTCCGCGGTTTTCAGCTTCTTTGCCGAAACGCCGATCACAAAACCGTCCTTCACTATCGGTGCCAAAGCATGAGTTGAGTCAATGAACGTCACATCTGAATCCAGAGCAGCTTCCAACAATCTCTGTCCAAAAAGCCGGCGATTAATGATAAACCCGTAGAGTTTTTCGCCCTTCACGTCAAAAACGCTCTTCCTATCCGGTGAGTAGATCCTGACGCCGATCATCGTTCGCTCCAATTCATCCCCTGTCGGGTGATTCAGATTTAGATCGTCAAAGTGATGTCTTCCTATAGCATCCCCACAAACCTTCTTTCCGATGTTTTCTTTTTCCTTGCGATCAATCAAACAAACTTCAAATCCACTATCTGCCACAGTTTTCGCGGCTAGGGCTCCAGCTGTGCCAGCTCCCACTACGATGACATCGATTTTCTTCACGGTGCCTATCTCCAAGCGCTGGATTCTCTATTTGCTTCAACAAATACTCATAACCTTTGCTACGTTTGAAGGAACCATTAAAGATTAATTTATAAAGAGTAAGCAGAAATAACGGTGGGCTTGGTGTTGCCATGTCGCTGAGACTCGAAGACGTCATGGTTGGCGATGTAATCAAAGTGGAAGTAGACGCCAAAGTAGAAGAAGCCGTGAGAATCATGAACAAACACGAAATCGGATGCTTGATTGTCGTCAATAAAGCCGAGGAACCCGTCGGAATCATCACTGAGCGAGACTTGCTGAAGAGGGTATTGGTCGAGCTCAGAGACCCCAAGGAAACTCAGGTCTCTGAGATCATGTCGAAACCCCTCGTGTTTGGAACGCCGCATATGGACGTTGAAGTTGCTGCACGACTAATGTTCAAGAAGAAAATAAAGAAGCTGCCAGTCGTGGAGAATGGCAATCTAATTGGTTTGGTCACATTGACGGATCTAGCTCGCGTTCAGCCAGAGATGATCAGAATTCTGAAGAAACTTTCTCTGAGAAAAGTTCCTCCCAAGCGAATGAAAAAGGTCCTGGATTATTACGTAGCCTGAATTGGAGCAACGTACGAAGATAAATGCGATATTCTTCGGTGCTTCAGAAAGCTGTATCTCTAGAAAGCGGGTTCAAACCACGTTGCACGATAATACGCCTTTCGGTGAACTCTGCGAAAGGTGTATAGCATAGAATATATGGCGAACTTGTATAGAAGAAATCCGAAATTTGTATAGAACTTTGTTCTATATGTAGCATTTCTCCATCAAGGTTTTTATCGGTTACGTTAAGGAAAGATTGTGCTCGGTCAAGTCTTTCCAGGGGTGGGCCGGATCAGCAGGCATTTGACCACTTCCTGCTCGATGAGTACCAACTCGATGAAAGACCAGTACGGTCGAGTAATCTGATAGACGCCGAGAAGCACAAAGCAAGACTCGTAGCCAACCGACACGTTTTTTCCCAAACCTCCATTCTACCAATCAGTTCGTCAACTTGATGTTCTCTCACGTCCTCGCATAGTCCGACATTCTCCTCTGTAGGACACCCTCTTTCAATCCAATCACATATTCTATCACGTCGTCTGGTCTTCTGAAAGATAGCTTAGCAAGCTTCTCCAAACCCCAACCCGAGCACTTTATGCTTGAAATTACAGAAGCGATGGTAACTGATTTCATCAAGTCGCGGGTCAATTGGTAGGCTGCCACGAAGGCGCCGCACCAGGTGTCTCCAGCTCCCGTGGTGTCCACCACTTTCTTAGCAGGAACGTTTAGGGCAGGAACCATCTGTATTCCGTCGTTTGCTCCCTTTATTATGGCTCCTAGCTGTCCTAGTGTGATGATTAGCCTCTTGGCTTCTAGATTCCTTAAGGCTGCTGCGATCGAGTCGGTTTGGGTCAAAGCTTTGGCCTCAGTGTCGTTCACCATGAAGAAGTCGATCTGTTGCGCCAAGTCTTTGAGAGTTCCTCGGTTTCTTCGGCTTTTTCGGATGTAGTCGATCCATGTGTTGTGGGAGATTTTGGTCTTCGGCGAGCCCTTCCGTATTTTCTGGACGATCTTGCTTACCTTGCTCGGTCGCATCGGGGAGATGTGGACTATCGTTTCGGCCGTGAGCAATCGAGTTGGTATAGCGGATGCCCTTATTCTCGACCCAGCGCCGTGCGCAGCCTTGAGATACTCTGCTTCTTCAAACTTGTTGTATCTAATGTTGAATCTGGTAGAGGGCATATTGAATCTCTTAACATGGGCATGGTTCAGGAGTCTCAAGGAGTCAGCAAATTCGTAGTCTTTTCCGATGGCCGAGACCAGCACAATATTTCTTGTTAGTGTTTTAGCGGCGATTGCCGCGTACAATGCAGCGCCTCCTGCTTGAACTCTGGTGCCCCGCAGGTTTTGTACGTGGTCTATGGAAATGTGCCCGATAAACATTAGATCGCAAGACAAGCGGGATCTTCTCAGATCTTATCTATACTTGACTCCAATATCTAACTTGTCCAGTAGAAAGCACGC
>JABAOF010000478.1_pt6 | contig 20835 bp, 13 predicted proteins | sample 7062171 | NCBI WGS metagenome assembly JABAOF01 (sample SAMN14538628, study PRJNA623070) | marine sediment metagenome | biome: marine biome [ENVO:00000428]; feature: marine pelagic biome [ENVO:01000023]; material: deep marine sediment [ENVO:00002113] | place: India: Gulf of Khambhat ...
TTGACGGGCCTCCCGCCTCTCATGGTGTACATCAATCCGCGGGTCATAAAATATCTTTCTGTCGCAGATGTGACTGTATCGATTCCTTTCAAACCAGGTCTGTAAGTGAACAGCGGGAGCGAGGTGTTTATGATCTTGTTCATGATTTTATCTTTATAACGGGTCGATTCCCAATCAGCGGTGACGCTCAAGCTAGAACCCACCTCCATAGAGGCATCATGACCCATGAACACTTTGCCGCGGCTTCTCCCGTTGGCAAGTGTGGCACTATACACCAGGGTCAGGTCTCTTTCAGGATACTCCAGCACGACTTGAAAAACGTCGGGGACATCACGCCCATCCTGGAAGAAGTAAATCCCCCCTGAAGCCACTGCAGATTTGGGAATACCAAGCTCTAGAATCTGGTTGACAGCATCGTATTCATGAGACAGGAGGTCGCCGGAAAGCCCTGTTCCGTAATCAAACCAGCAGCGCCAGCGGAAGAATCTCTCCAGGTTGAAAGGCACCTTATGGGGAGCTGGCCCCTCGAATTGTTCCCAATCTATGGTTTGAGGATTTCCCTCTTCATGTATGTCGTACACCCAGGCGCCGTTCGGAGAATTGCGGTTTGTGGTCACCTCAACCAGTGTGATCTTCCCGAGGATGTTCTTCTCCACAATCTGTTTGGCTTTGATATAACTTTCCTGCTGTCTTCCCTGGTGGCCGAGCTGGAAGACTATTCCGCTGTTCCTGACAGCCTCCGTCATCTTGTATGTTTCGTCGACAGTTCGTGTCATACACTTTTCGCAGTAGACATGTTTTCCCGTGGTTACAGCATCGATCGTCATCTGGGCATGCCAGTGATCCGGGGTCGCAATGATGACTGCATCCACATCTTCGCTCTCGAGCAATTCCTGATAATGACGGTATCGCTTGGCCCCTTTCAATAATCCGGAACCACCGCCCGGCCGCACATCATTCTTGGAGGCGGCCAAACCTCGTTCGGCCCTGACATCAAACACATCACACACTCCGGTTATAAGTACATTCAAATCTTCCTGGCTTAAAAAAGTCTCAAGGCCCTTGTCCAGTCTGTTCTCTCTGGCATCTTTCTTTTTTTTCTCTATCCAATCCGGATGAGCGAATCCAGCCGCATGCGCGAGAGCCTCTCCCCTTCCTCCAAAACCGATTATTCCTAACCTGATGAGCTCGCCAGGTCTTTTCACTGCCGCTTTGGGAAGAACAGCCGGAGCTTCTCCGCTTATGCCTAATTCCGCGAGGATCTCTTTCTTCCTCTGATCATCCAGCCATTTTTTTCTGAAGAGGGCATAGAAAAACGGACCGAAAACCGGGATTGTGGCTAAACCCTTGAGAATATCTCTCCGGTTAATCGCTCCGGATTTTTCAGCTTCTTTCTTTGGTTTTTCACCTTTTTTATTATTTTTTTTCTCGCTCATTTGGATGCCTCCAAGAGGTAAAATGCGTTCAAGTTTTTTATTTTGAAGGTTTTTTCTTTACAAAAATTAATCTATCCAAACCAATGATTTGACCTGTTGGTAACATTGTACAGACAAATAAAGCAAAGAGCTCAATCAAATTTTTGTTAACGAGGAGATAACTTCCCTCGACTGGAGTCGTATAGGTATAGCCGATAAACGGCGGATGAAAAACATAATAGAGAAATAGAAGCACCATACCTGAAATACTGGCAATGCGTGTCAAACAGCCTGCGATCAGACCAAGGCCGATGAGAATCAATCCCCATTTGTTAACAAAATCGACAAAGCCGAGTGCTCCGGGATTGGCCACTATTGATGTGGCCAGCCCTTTGAATATCCCCTTCGATTCTAAGAGAAATCCGGCAGACGACCAGTAGGGATTGAGCACTTTGACAATCCCTTCGTAAAGAAAATGCCAGCCGATCACAACTCTTAGGATGACTAGAGCTGTCAGCTGAGTAGTGGAGTAATCCGAAATATTCGCAGACTTCTTTTTTGTCTTTGTCGCCATAGTTACCCTACCCCTCTGTTAAAATGAAAATATAAAAAATAGATTTTTCTCGACTCATAGCCGAACCTCAGATTCATCCTAAAAAAAAGGGGCAGACAATTTTATTCTGGAAGTCGCTTTATTCGTCTTGGAAAAAATCGTCTGTCCCTTTTCACCTGTACAAACAAATCAGCATTACAATATACAGATTTGAATTCCATGTCAAGAAGCCGGGATTGTTGACATTTTTTAAGTATTGGATAAAAATCTTGTTTGAAGACAAAAATATAAATATCCTGGATTATTCACGAGTCGAAGTTGCTGTAGATGCGAGGCGTCGGCCCATGAAGCTGTGGTCGTCCACCGCGATTGGGCCGCAACAAAGCAGATGCAGTGAGATCGGCTCGCCCAAAGGGTAAAAGATGCCGACATAGAGTGAATAAATAAACATTAAAGGAAGTTCGAATCTTTGAGCGTGAGAAAAATCAAACTAATGAGCTTATATCATTGAAAATAATGTATAGTGTCGGCATATTTTATGAATAATTCAGGATGATTATTCACGAGTCGATATTGCTGCAAGGAGGCTTTTATGGATAGACGCAACTTTTTTAAAATAATGCTTGCCACTCCGGTATTGACTCCGCTCCTTCTCTCTTCTCAAAAGACAACGAATGACCTCGAACTTCTCTTGATCACAGAAGAACCTCAGATATTCCTCCCTTTCCTTCTTCAAGAAATCCAGAGCTATTCTTCGTTCGAAGGCCGCACATTCACTTTCCTCAACTCTCATCCAAGGGAAATTAGTTTAAAGAAGACACTTGTAGAGAAAGGCTGGAGATTTGTCCAGGAGCCTACATCCGCCCATCTGACTCTCTCTTTCAGCCATCTTCTGAAGAAAGCCCTCCCCTCTTTTACACTGGTCAGGAAAGGACGAATCTGGGATATCCGGTCTCAAAAGGTCCATTCTCTCTGGCAGGAAATGAATAAAAACCATGAGCCTTCTTCAGCCTTGACGATCGCGTCGTTGAAAAAGAAGGCTTCTGTCCAATCTACCGGAGAGTTCGTGTCAATGTACAGAGAGGGGCAAAAGATTGAAACTCTTTCCCTGGATAAAAACGGAGAGAAATCTTTCAAAATCCGAGGAGGGAGGATCACGGCTCAAATTGCAGGCGGTAAAGTCTGGGTGACAGAGTCGTCCTGTCGCCATAAAATCTGCATCTATTCTCCTCCCATATCTTTGCCAGGCCAGCGTATTATCTGTGCGCCTGGCCATTTTCTTCTGAAAATTGAACGCTCCCCTTCCATCGACACTGTCATTGGCTAAAAAACTCTTCCCTTTCCTGCTCATCCTCTTTCTTCTTCCAGGATGTGCTGTCCGGGAAAAATGGAACACTTCCACTTTTCTTGTCTTCGACACTCTCTGTGAGATCGAAATCTTCTGTTCTTCTTCCACATTCAAAACTGCACAAAAGGATATCGACCTCATATTCTCCGAGATTGAATCCCATTTTTCCCCCGACGCTGAAGATTATTCATCATCCATGGTGATCGACCTCTACCGAAGAGCGCTTCAAGTATTCACTGACTCTGGCGGATGCTTTGATATCACGGTTGCTCCCTTGTCCAGGCTGTGGGGTTTCCTGAGCAAATCTTATGTTGTGCCAACACAAGGCCAGATACAATCCACTCTAGAACGAATCGGAATGAGAAAAGTCAAAGAAGAGAACGGGATTCTTCTTCTCCTTCCCGGGATGAAACTTGATTGGGGGAGCATCGCCAAAGGCTTTGCCATCGATCTCGCTTCCCAGTCTTTAATCGAGAAAGGAATCTCAAGGGGATTCATTAATGCGGGCGGTGACCTCTTCTGCTGGGGAGAAAATCCCGATAATCAGGATTGGAATATCGGTATCAAGCATCCCCGTCAAAGTGGTTTTTTGGGGATAATCTCCATCTCAGGGCAAGGCGCGGCCACAACCGGAGACTACCAGCGTTATTTCATACAAGAGGGAAAGCGCTATCATCATGTTTTTGACCCACATACAGGATACCCTGCCGAAGGAAAACAGAGCGTGACTGTCTACGGCCCGGAAACCCTCCTCTGTGACGCTCTCTCAACCGCACTCTTTGTTTCCAAGCAGCCAGAGAAAATCATTGAAAAATATCCGAATTATGGGGCGATTATCGTAGACTCCCAAGGCAACCTCTCCTTCCTGGGAAAAGCTATTCCCTTTCTCTCTGTCGAATGAAACTTATTTGGCTACGAATAAAATCAAAGACCAAATGAACTTTCAATGAACCGATGAATTTGAGGGGATTATGGAAGCGACTCTGAAGATTTAGCCTTTCCGACAAAATCTCTACAAAAACATTCCTTTGACTTTTTCATACACTCTGTTCCATTTATTCTTGTTTTTCGGTTCATAAGTCTTCAAGGGAAAAGAGCGAGATACTACTTTCCGGCCTTCTTCAATCCCATTCACAATTTTCTTCGCTATCGCCTGCACGATGATATTCCCTACTGCAGTGGCCTCCGCGGGCCCAGCGATCACTCGCAGGCCTGTGGCATCAGCGCTGAACTGGTTAAGCAATTCATTCTGTGAGCCCCCTCCGACGACATGAATCACTTCAACGGGCTGGGGGCACATGGCGTTGATCCTATCGATCAGAAACCGATACTTCAAAGCCAAGCTTTCATAAATACAACGAACAAATTCACCTTTATTTCCCGGGATTGGCTGCTGAGTCTTCATACAGAATTCAGTAATAGCTTCAGGCATATCCGCCGGATTCAAGAATATTTGGTCATCAGGATCGATAATAGACCTGAAATCCAGAGAGTCCAACGCCATACCGGCCAGCTCATCATAGCCACAAGATTCCCCTTTTTTCTCCCAATCTTTCAAACATCTCTGGAGCAGCCATAATCCCATGGTATTGCGCAGAAATCGTATTTTCTTGTCCACACCGCCTTCATTGGTGAAATTATTCTTCAATGATTTCTCATTTATAATCGGCTCATCCACTTCGACACCAAGAAGAGACCATGTTCCTGAGCTCAAGTAGGCCCAATTAGCTGTTTGAGCGGGAACTGCCGCCACGGCGCTCGCCGTATCATGACAAGCCGGGGCGATCACATCCATCGGTGAAATGTCTGTTTCCCTGGAGATTTCAGGCAGGAGCTGACCGATTGATGTCCCTGGCTGTATAATCGGAGCCATGATGTGAACGGGCAGACCGAGTTTCTCGAACATTCCTGGCTCCCAATCTCTTTTTTGGGCATTCAAAAGTTGAGAAGTCGAAGCGATGGTGTATTCTGAAAGCTTTTGTCCTGTTAAAAAGAAATTAAACAGATCAGGCATGAACAAAAGAGTCTGGACTTTATCCAGCAAGGGGCTTTTTGACTCGACAACACTCAAGAGCTGGAAAACCGAGTTAAACGGCATAAACTGGATTCCTGTGCAGGCATACATTTCTTTTCTTGGGATGAGTTGAAAAGCTCTGTCCATCATTCCTTCAGTTCTTTGGTCACGGTAGGCATACGGATTCTCCAGGACTTGATCATCTTTTCCGATCAAACCGAAATCCACGCCCCACGTATCCACACCCAGACCGAGCAATTCTCCATGGCCTTTTTGGGCAGCGCTCTTCAATCCTTTTTTCAACTCGTCAAAGAGATAGGAAAGGTCCCAATGAATATGGCCAGATACATGTAGTTGCTTATTCGGGAAACGGTGGATTTCTTCCAGGCTAATCTTCTTCCCATCGAGTATCCCCAGGATAGATCTTCCGCTTTCAGCTCCGAAATCAAAAGCTAAAAATTTGGCTGGTCGCATGCTATTTTCGCTCTGAATCCGGAAAAACTATAATCCGGATTTCTTTTTTAGTGCCTTATGTAGGACTTTTTAGTTTGACTCGAATTATTCTCGTTTTTCACATCCGGAATCCGAACGCGGGCCGCTTCATGGATCTCCCCCATTCCTCGGGTGTATGGTCTCAGAGTATAGCTGAAGTTGAAGGACTCCGGGTAAACGGAATACTTATCAATCACACCGGGTCCACAGCTTCCGTTTCCCAATCCATACTGCCATGAATCCAGGCAGAGGATGATGTCTTCTATGGGCATCAGCTCATGAATATGATCCGCTTTATCCAGGTCTTCAGCTGTAAAGTGCAAGGCCGTCACCGCCATCTTATCCTTTGCCACCACGAGAATCCCTGCCCCGGATTTATCCGTGAGGGCCGCCCAACGGACACCTTCTTTATTCCCTGTTTCCTGAGGCCTCACGTACGGGACATACTGATCAGCCACTTTACCTTGATGAAATCCGATAAACACGCCGTTTTTTCTGTCCGGATAGCTTTCCTGGGGTCCGTATCCATACCAGCTGAAGTTATCGAAATCTCCTTTCACTCTCATCTTTACGCCGAGCCGGGGCAAAACCGGCAGTTCTCCAATGAGAGTGATTTCATTGTCGACCTGAATACAGCCATTCCCAAAGACTGTATATATGCAACCATGTTCAAACCCACTGTCCTCTGTGCCCCTATCACTCGTGATAATCGAGACGCGCATCACTCCGGGGTTGATTGTCTCTATTGTGAAATCCAAAACTTTCCGCGTCAGATTATGGAGCCCGGCCCCAACCCATCGACGCGAAAGGCGCCGGTTGTTGTCCGTGGGAGCGCGGAAGGTATTCAAGACAGGGCCGTTGATACCATCCGGTGCCTTCTCAATAATGATTTTGTCTTTATAAACCAGCGCAGCCACTGCTCCTGTTTTGGTGCCGAATGAAATGCTGAAATCCTTTCCATTTATTGTCAAAAGATCATCAGAGGGCACCATTTTTAATTCCGAAAGGTTAGATAGATCCATCTCAGGCTTGGGCGGAACGTCATAAGGCATCTTCAATTGCTCCCAGGCCACGACATGAGCTTCTTTTGCCCAGGGTGTGTCCTCTTTCAAGAAGAAGGAGACTCTCAACCAGTAATCAGCGCCGGGCACAAGCTCCGGTGGCTCGATTGGCAGCATGAAAACTTTGCTTCCACCAGGAGCCACATCCAGAGCCTCAATGCTCCCTCGCTGGATGGCTCTCCCATCTTCGTACAGTGTCCAATCCGCTTCGAATTCATTAAGGTTTGTGAAAAAATATTTATTCTGGACCCGTATCTTCCCTTGAGAAAGGTCTTCTTCCTCGACATCAACAGATTGATAAACCTTCTTGACTTCCCACAGCTTGGGTGGAATCTCACGGTCAGGGAAAACCAAACCGTTGATGCAGAAATTTCCATCATTGGGATCATCTCCAAAATCTCCGCCATAAGCCCAGTATTCCCTGCCGTCTTCCGTGGTTTGGCGCAGTCCCTGGTCTACCCAATCCCAGATGCTTCCCCCTTGAAGATGCTTGTATTCCTCGATGGCATCCCAGTATTCCTGCAGATTGCCGACTGCGTTTCCCATCGCGTGAGCATACTCACACAGAATCAAAGGACGGTCCTGTTTCTCCTGGGCATATTTCACAATCGAGTCAATCCGGGAGTACATGGGGCAGACAATATCCGTATGAGGACGTGTTCCGGCCCGTTCATAATGCACCGGTCTTGACGGATCGCGGCGGTGGATCCACTCGCTGGCTGCCTCAAAAGTCGTTCCATCTCCCGCTTCATTCCCCATAGACCAGATAATTATTGAGGGATGGTTTTTGTCTCGCTCGACCATGCGGATAATCCGGTCCATGTGAGCTCTTTTCCACTCAGGTTTATTCGCCAGAGTGTTCTCAGGTCTGTAACCGATCCCGTGAGATTCGATGTTGGCCTCATCAATCACATAGAGACCATACAGGTCACAGAGCTCATACCATCTGGGATCGTCGGGATAATGGGCTGTCCGCACAGTATTGATGTTGAACTGTTTCATCAAGTAAATATCTTTGACCATCGATTCCAGAGAAACAGTATGCCCAGTATCCGGATCATGCTCGTGGCGGTTCACTCCTTTGACTAGAATCGGAGCTCCGTTGAGAAGAAGCTGCCCATCTTTGATCTCCACTTTTCGAAAACCAAATTTACAGCTTTCCGTCTCGACAATCTCGCCCTTCTCGTTCTTCAGTTTCAACAAGACCGTGTACAAATGTGGCTTCTCAGCTGACCATTTCAGCGGATTAGACACCTCGGTTTTCATCTTCACTATGCTTTCTGCACCCGGGGAAATGTATACGCTTGAACCCTCCAGCAGAACCTCAGAACCAACAGGTTCGTTTTCTGCATCCAGAAGGCTGACCTCCACTTTTGTGTTCTTCACGGCCTCATCCGAGTAATTGCGGACTCTGGCTGTGACTCTCAGCACTGCGTCCTGGTACTCCTCATCCAGGTCACAGCTGACTTCAAAATCACGGACATGGACTTCTGGTGTGGAGAAGAGATAAACATCGCGGAAAATTCCACTGAGGCGCCAAAAATCCTGGCACTCCAGATACGAACCATCAGACCAACGGTAGACCTCTGCGGCTAAAATATTCTTCCCGTCCCGGAGGTATTCCGTGATGTTAAACTCTGCGGGTGTCCGGCTTCCCTGGCTGTATCCAACCTTTTGTCCATTGATCCACAGATAGAAAGCCGACTCGACTCCATCAAAATGAAGGAAGATCTGCCGCTGGACCCAACCGGCCGGCACTTCAAATTCTGTCCTGTAGGAGCCAACCGGATTGTAATCGTGCTGGACAAAAGGAGGATTCTTCTTGAAAGGATAGGGCACATTGAGATAGATCGGCCTTCCATAGCCATGCATTTGCCAGTTGCTGGGAACAGGAATCTCATCCCACTCACTGATATTGTAGTCAGGCCGGTAAAACTCCTGCGGCCGGTCAGATGGTCTGGAAACCCAGTGAAACTTCCAGTTCCCGTTGAGTGGCTTATAGAATACTGATTCTTCCCTCAATCCGTTGATGGCCTTTCCCAGGGCGGCATAAGGAATCAAAGTGCAATGGGCAGGTTCTTTGTTCTGGCCGATCACTTGAGGATTTTCCCAATCATTCGTCTCATCTGCGCACACACTATCCCGATGAGTTCCGAATACGAGTATCAACAGAATAAATGCAGATATTATTAGGGGTTTAAATTGCCTCAGAAACATGGCCAAACCTCCTTTCAAAATACTGCCAAAATATTCAGATTAAAGCGGACAGATATTTATGTTCAGTAAATAAGTAACCCTTTTGCTAAAAATGTCGAGGGTAAAAGTGTCATAGCGAGCGAAGCGTGGCAATAAAAAAGTTTCATTAATATTTTAAAGAGATTACCACGCTTCGCTCGTAATGACAAAGACCTGAGATTGCCATGCATTGCTGATAATGATATCAAAAATGTTACCAAATTACTGAGCGTGCACAACAGGTCGGCATTTGAAAAACTTGCAAATCCTCTTTTTTCCAGGCCAATCATCATTTATTTTTTCGCAGGAAGCAACTCTAAAACAACCAGAAGTGGACAATGATCCGAGGCGACCTTTTCCTCGATGACACGGGTTTCTATGACCCGCCACCTTTTTGCAGGCCGGAAGAGAACATAATCAATCCGTCTTTTCGGAGAGGATGAAGGGAACGTTGGCAGCGGATTTCCTGAGCTGGCATCGGTCCAGAACCTTAAGAGTATTCTCATCGGTTCACTTTCCGGAGTCGCATTCAGGTCTCCGGCAAGGATAGTCGGTTTTTTATTTCTCTTGAAGAGCCTGTTGAGACGCTTTGCTTGAGCGATTCTGTCTGTTTGGTCCCGCGTATGGTCAAGATGTGTCCCGATAAAGACAATTTCATCTCCGGATGGAAGTTTCACTACGACTTCGAGCGCGGCTCGAGGCTCATTTCTTGGTGAATGAGGCAAGGGATTATTCCTGGTTTCCTCAAATGAAAAGCGGGAAAGGATTCCCTCTCCATATTCTCCCCCATCATACTCCATAGCTCTCCCAAAAAGCGGAAGCATATTGGTCAGATATCCCAATCGTGTGACCAGGTCCATGCTTTTCGCTCTATTCGTTTTGAAATCCACTTCCTGGAGAGCGACAATATCCGGGGTAACCGACCGGATGACGCCAGCGATACGTTCCAGGTCAAAATCATGCTTCAGTGTTTCCCCGTGAAAGATGTTGTAAGACAGAATCCTTATAATCCTTTTAGAATCAGCAGATTGCTGAGCATTGAGCAGAGATGCCGAGAGAATAAAAATAATAACAAGACAAAATTTATTCCTGATTTTTGCACGGAAATAGTTCATCGCACTCATCCTTCCTATCCTCAATCTTCAAGGCGAACGCTGTTCCGTTTTCTTTTAAAAATCGAATCCGGAAGAGGAATCTTTATCGCCTTCTTGAAAGAATATCTGAACAGATAATATTTTCTTTAGATTTCTTTCCATCTATTGGATATCGGGATCGTAATCAGGATTTTTTCGCGGGAGCTTGGCTCCTGTATCTTTAAGCCAAGCAGCCAGGTCTGCGTCCAGTTCTTTCACCTTTCCCGGCATTAATTTGGCAAGTTCATATTCTTCACTCGGGTCCTCCGCAATAAGGAACAGCTCATATGGCTGGCCCTCATACCGTTTGATGAGTTTCCAGTCTCCCTTGCGGATGATGCTGTAAGGAACGATGTTTCCCCGGTAATGAGGAAAATGCCAGAAAATAGCCTCTCGTCTCAATGGGCCTTCCAGTTTCAACAAAGGGACAAGGCTTTTTCCGTCGATGGCTCGGTCTGAGGGAAGGTCGAGCCCGGCAATTTCACACAGAGTGGGGAAAAAATCAACACTCGTGACCGGGACATCACTCTCCATACCGGCCTGAACCACGCCGGGCCAGCGGATGATCAAGGGCACCCGGATCCCCCCTTCGTAGGGATAGCCTTTACCCGCGCGCAGCGGTGCGTTATCCGTCGCATAATCCTGAAGACCTCCATTATCGGATGTAAAGATAATGACGGTTCGCTCGCTCAACCGCAGCTCTTCCAGCACGGCCATCAACCTCCCGACAGCTTCATCCATACTTTCAATCATTGCCGCATAGACCGCATTCGTCTGGTTGGTCTTTTCCTTGCGTTCGTACTTCGCAATGAACTCTTTTTTGGCCTGGAGAGGGGTATGCACAGCATAGTGACACATATGGAGAAAGAACGGTTTATCTCCATACTGTTTGAGAAATCCCACCAGTTCATCACTCTCTCGGTCAGTGAGATACTCCCCTTTTTTCCGGCCTGAGAGGGCGGGGATACTCGGCCTCCGCTCATTCAAGTAATAAGGATCAAAATATGTGGGTGGCTGACCGATCTCACCGCCTCCGATGTTGATGTCAAATCCCTGTTTATCAGGAAACCAGGGCTCGTAACCCAGATGCCATTTCCCGATGTGACAGGTGGTGTAGCCGGCGGATTTCAAGACCTCGGCGATTGTGACCTCATCCAGCTCCATCCAGTAGGGATTAGGCGGACAGAGAAGCTGCCTTCTTTTTCCCCCGACATAATCAGACGGGCTTTTTCTTTCTGCATAGGCTTTTTTCCCTTTCTGGTCCAGGTGGTGAATCCAATCCGTGACACCTATTCGTGCCGGATACCGCCCTGTCATGATGGAGGCCCGAGTGGGCGAGCACACGGCACAGGAAGCATACGCATTGGTGAATCTGGCTCCCTGCGCAGCCAGCCTGTCGATATTCGGCGTTTCATAATACTGGCTCCCGTAGCACGTTAAGTCCATCCAACCAAGGTCATCGATGTCTATTAAAATAAAATTCAGTTCCTTCTTTTTTGATAAAAAAGCGCATGTGGATAAAGCTCCGGAACCAGTCAGAACAACTGTTCCCAGACTCAAGCTTTTTAAAAAATCACGTCGTTTCACTCTAAATATCTCCTCGATTGTTGGATAAAATTATTTTTTCTTTTTCCTCACCAGAGGGAAAAGCTCTGACTCAGTCCTGGCATCCCTCATGATCTCTCTCATTTGGGAGACCACATCCGGTTTCTTCTCTGCAAGGTTATGTTGTTCGGCGATATCATCCTTAAGATTGTACAGTTCGATAGGGCTGTTCACATCTTTGCGGTAGGCTTTCCAGTCTCCCATTCGCACAGCCTGCCTTCCACCGTATTCCCAGTAGAGGAACGCGTGAACTCCCTGCTTTTCATTATTCCCCAGAAGTGTCGGCAGGATGGAGATGCCATCGATATCTCGGGGCGGCTTTGTACCCAACAATTCCGCAAAGGTAGGGAGAAAATCCCAGAAAGCAGAACTGTGCTCGCTCACAGTGTTAGGCTTGATCTTTCCGGGCCAGCGGGCAACCAGAGGAACTCGTATCCCCCCCTCATACAACATGGTCTTGAGCCCCCGGAGAGGACCCGCACTGTTGAAAAACTCTGAGTCCGTTCCGCCGTTGAACGTGGGACCGTTATCGCTGGAGAAGAAGATGAGTGTCTTGTCATCGATTCCAAATTCCTTGAGGAGAGCCATGATCTTTCCGATTTCCCGGTCCATTCGTGTGACCATGGCCGCATATCCGGCCCTTGGAGCTGGATGAGGCAGGTAGCCCTTCTCTCCCTTATAGGGAGTCTCTGGAAAAGCTCCTTCGTATTCCTGAAGAGAATCTTCCGGAACCTGAATGGCCGCGTGGGGAACTGGAAACGGAAGGTAGAGGAAGAACGGCCTGTCCTTGTTCTCCCTGATAAACCAGAGAGCTTCTTCTGCCATTAAATCCATGGAGTATTGTTTACCAGAATACGGCGCGTAGGATGCCTTATCAAATGGGTCTTTATCTTTGGGTAGTCTCTGGTGAGGATAGAAATATTTGTTCTGAGCAAGAACGTGTTTCTCGCTGTTTCGCCAGAGATGAATCGGGTAATAATTATGGGCCACTCGCTGGCAGAGATAGCCGTACCAGTGGTCAAATCCCTGTTTGTTCGGGTCTCCTGAGTTGTCAGGTCCACCCAATCCCCATTTACCGATCGCTCCGGTTGTGTAGCCAGCTTTCTGGAACATCCGGCCGACTGTATAGGTATTCTCGAGCATAGGCCGGTTGCCTTCGAGATTGGGATTCCTCCAGACTTCTCCCCTGTAGCCCATCTCATCATTGTTCCGAATGTAGGCATGACCCGTGTGCTTTCCAGTCATCAGCACACAGCGGGAGGGTGCGCAAACCGGACTTCCAGAATAGTGCTGAGTAAACTTCATGCCCTCAGCAGCCAGTCTATCAATATGAGGTGTTCTAATCTTCTCCTGACCGTAGCAGCCCAGCTCTCCATAGCCTAGGTCATCAGCCAGGATAAAGATGACATTAGGCTTTGCGCCTGCTGCTTTCCCACAAAACTCAAACTGTGTCACAGCCAGGGCGGCCGCACTCAGGCCAACGGTTTTAAGGAAATCCCGACGATTGAAGTGTGAATCCATGTCTCCTCCCTTCAAAATCTCACCTCACTTCTCCTGTCAAGAGGTAGAGATTTCAAGCCAGCAATTCTATCATTCAATCCTGAGTTAAAAAGAATGTCAGGCATTCTTTCTTTATGTTTTTTTAACGTGTTCATCGTCATTGATGCCGCTATTTTCCACGCTTCAGATAATCAGTTTTCCAATCGTATAACCATACCATTAATCACAAAAAATCTATCCGGACCGCATTAAAACTTCTGTTTGCTCAAGGACATGGGCGTGCCCTCTTTTACCGAAAACGGGCGCAGCCTGAAGCTGTAGGAATACTCTTTTACCGGCAGTCTGTATTCCGGATGCGGACGCGCCCGATCTCCCCAGCTGGTATCCCCGCCGACTCCCATCTGCTTATAATCGAGCTTCAGAATGACCAGATCTCTCTTTTTCAGATGAAAGGTATGTCTCTGCCGCTTTTCCAGGCCCGGGTCAAAATCCTCATCGATAAAATGATGGGCACTGATGCTCAATAGCGGCCGCCCCACAACCAGCAATCCGATTCCTTTGTCGTTAATCAGGGCGACCCAACGCACATCTGTCCTGTTTCCATTCTCTTGAGGCCGGATGTAGGGATGATAAAGGTCCATCACTTTCCCGCTGTAAACTCCGACCGGAGAACCTGTTTTTCTGTCCCAGTAATTCTCATGTGGCCCTCTTCCATACCATATAATGCTTTCGAACTCAACCGGCAGCGTCATGACCATTCCGAACCTAGCCATCTCCGGCAACTCGGTGTTACCGGGAACAAACCTGTTAGTGACGATAATATCACCGCTTCCAAAAATCCTGTAGGATGTGGAGTATTCCGAGTCTCCCGCAGGGATCAAGGAAAAGGCATCCACCTGGATTTCCCGTGAACTCACCCTTTTCGCAGTGACTTTCTCGACTGTTCTTCCCGCACTCGCGCCTTTCCAGATCCTGAGCCGTTTGGGCATATCCCAACCAAAATCATTATCTGTCGGAGCCCGCCAGAAATTCGGAACCGGCCCGGACTGGATGAGCTCTGTATTCTCGAACACATACGAAGTGAGCATTCCTGTTGATTCATCAAAAGAAATCGTGAAATTCTTCCCCTGGATTTTGATGATTTTTTCTTTTTTTTGGAGTGACAATTTTGGCAGTCTTTTCCTCTCGATATAGGGGATTGGCTGAGACATCGGCAGTTTAAACTGTTCCCAGGCCACCTCATGTCCTTTTGGCAGAAGGGATGTTGGATCTCTCAAAGTGAAACTCAATTTCAGAAAATACTCCTTTCCCGGTTCGGGATGAATCCTTGAAAGAGGAAGAGTGACCTCCTGAGAATGGCGCGAAGGAATATCCATCCTGGGCAGCTTTCCTCTCGCTATTTCTTCCTCATCTCCCATGACTGTCCATGTTGTCTCAAAAATGTTGAAGTCAGTGAAATCATAGGTGTTGTGAATCTCTACCTTGCCGGTCCTCAGATCCAGAGGTTTCACTTTTATGTACTGGTAAACCTTCTTCACCTCCCAGATATGAGGATGCGTTTTCCTGTCTGGGAAGACAAGGCCGTTGATGCAGAAATTCTTATCACTCAATGTCCCCGGAGGACCAAAATCACCTCCATAGGCCCAGAACTCTTCTCCTTCCTTAGTTTTCTTGAGCAACCCCTGATCGACCCAATCCCAGATGAAACCTCCCTGGAGCTCTCTGTGTTTGTTGAAATAATCCCAGTAATCCTGGAGGTTTCCGACACTGTTCCCCATGGCATGGGCGTATTCGCAGAGGATGAGCGGCCGGTTATCCAGTCCTTTTTTGAGAAAATCTTCGAGATGGTGGATCTGGCGGTACATCGGACAGACGATATCCGTGTGAGGACGGGTTTTAGCTTGTTCATACTGGACCGGCCGGGAAGGGTCACGTTTCTTGATCCAGGAATAGGTGGCTTCGAAGTTGACTCCATCACCCGCTTCATTCCCGAGGGACCAGATGATGACGGCGGGATGATTTTTATCCCTCTCCACCATCCTGATCGTCCTTTCCAGATGAGCTTTTTGCCAGTCTGGATTATTTCCGAGTGTTCTGTCCGGACGATAGCCCATTCCGTGGGATTCGATATTGGCTTCATCGATGACATAAAGCCCGTACTGGTCGCAGAGCTCGTACCATCTGGGGACGTTCGGGTAATGGCTTGTCCGGACAGCATTGATGTTGAACTGCTTCATCAACCGGATATCCTTCATCATGTATTCTTCCGAAACCACGCGACCGGTTTCAGGTTCGTGCTCGTGGCGATTGACGCCTTTAATGGTGACCGGAATGCCGTTGACCAGTAACTGTCCCCCTTTAATCTCTACTTTCCGGAAACCGGTTTTGCAGCTCACCACCTCGATGGGCCTTCCTGACTCATCCAGAAGAGACAGAACAAGCGTATACAGGTTTGGAGTTTCAGCCGACCACTTCTTCGGGTTCTCGATGAATTTCTTCAAATGGATCTCTACTTGCCCTGATTTATCGAATTCAACTTCCTCTTCCACAGGTATATCAAAGACCGGTCGATGATCCGCATCGAACAGCTGAATCTGAATCTTGTGCTTTACCGTTGTGCCTTTCAAATAGTTTTTCACATCAGCCGTGACTTTGACTGTTCCATCTAGATAACGCTCATCCAGGTCTCCGAGAACAAAAAAGTCACGGATCATCACATTGGGGGTCGAAAAGAGAAACACATCCCGCTCGATCCCACTGATCTTCCAGTAATCCTGGTCCTCTAGATAAGCGCCATCGCTCCAGCGGTAGACTTCCACAGCCAGTGTGTTGTCTCCACTCCGGATATACTCAGAGATATTGAATTCTGTCGGAGTTTTGCTGCCCTGACTGTAGCCAACTTTTTTCCCGTTGACCCAGACATAGAAAGCGGATTTCACTCCTCCAAAATGAAGGAACACCTGTCTGTCCAGCCAGGTTTCCGGGATTGTAAAATTTCTCCTGTATGAACCCACAGGATTGCAATCATGGGGAATATGGGGAGGATTAGCGGGAAAAGGATAATCGGTATCGGTGTAGATGGGGATTCCATATCCCTGCAGCTCCCAGTTCGACGGAACTTTGATTTCATCCCACTGGCTAACATCGTAATCCTCTCGGTAGAAATGGATGGGCCGGTCTGCCGGCTTTCTCACCCAGTTGAACTTCCAGATCCCACTCAAGCATTTTATATAGGGCGATTGAGCCGGATCATTCTGTACAGCGGTTCTGGCATCCGTATAGGGAACATAGGTGCAGTGACCAGGCTCTTTGTTCCGTTCGACCACATTTGGATTCTCCCAATCAAACACTCCCTTTTCCTCAGTCGTTTTCGAGTTTGGATGGATTTCTTTATTGGCTGCAGGAGATATATTCAGGATGAGGAAAATAAAAACTAGTTTGAGCGTGAGGAATCTCATTCTTTTACACTCCTTAATATTTCCCGAACAAGAAGAGAAGGCGTGAATGCGAATAACTTTTCGATTGTGGTTTCCTTTACTCATTGGCTCATAATTCAGATTAAATCAAGATGCTCAAAAATTGAAAATCTTTAAATCTTAGCGCAAAATAAAGCCCTCACGTAATGGATCTTCCGGGTCAAAACAAAATCTGCTCTGGCCGATGATAGACGCACTTCCAGTGACTTCAGGGATAACGGCCCTGTAAATATCAAAATCTACAACATCCACGATCCGCACTCTAAAGCTCGTTCCCAGGATACTTTCCACGACAATCGGGTGTCCGGGAAAAAGCTCGCCACGAGAAAAATGAATAGCCGCCCGAGCACTGACACCTGTTCCTGTGGGCGAGCGATCCACTTCTCCTTCGGCAAAAATACAGACATTGCGGCTGTGATGAGTTGGGTCTACTGCTTCTTCTACAAAAATGGTCCCGTACAGAAACCCCAAATCTTTTTCGAACGGATGTTCAATTTCTAAGTTGTCCATGACTTCTTGCTTGATTCGTTTCCCCGCATCAATCAATTGATGAAAATTTTTTTCCTCCAGCCCAAGCTTTAGCTCCCTCGCTCCACAGACGGCATAAAAGGCCCCGCCGAAAGCCACATCAAATTGGACGACACCAATTCCTGGAACCTCAACAACCTGATTACTCTTGAGGACGAAGGAGGGCACATTATGGAATGAAACCTCTTTGACTTTTCCCTTTGCTCTTTGAGCTGTGGCTGTGACTCTTCCGGCAGGCGTATCCATTTTCACAACAGGGTTATTCCCTTCTTTTTCAATCATTCCTGTATCCAGAACAACTGTTGTCAGAGCGATGACTCCATGTCCGCACATCGTGCTGAAGCCCTCATTGTGCATGAACAAAACACCCAAATCTCCATCAGAAGTGACAGGTTCGGTGATGATGGCTCCATACATGTCTGCATGCCCCCTTGGCTCCCACATCAAACTCGTGCGAAGACGATCCAGGTTTTCCTGTGCATAGCCCCTTTTTTCCAGGATAGTCTCTCCAGGAATCTCACTCACTCCACCGGTAATGATCCGCAAAGGCTCACCGGCTGAATGGGCATCTATAGTCTTAATCTCCGACCAATCGTCTGGCGGCTTCCAATTATCGAGCATTTTCACCCTCCTTATTAACCTGAATTATTCATAAAATATGCCGACACCATAGTCACAACATCTGAGTAAGGTAAAATATTCAACTTATGTCGGCATCTTTCACCCTTCGGGCGAGCCGATCTCACCGCATCTACTTCGTTACAGCGCAAGCGCGNNATCTACGGCAACCTCGACTCGTGAATAATCTAGGTTGACTATTCCTCAAGAATGATTTGAATCTAATCTCTGAGTTGTCTTTTTCGCGACCGATAGACTCGCCAATCCTTTCCTGAATTTCCATATTTTCTTCAGACTGGAGAACAATTTACTCTGTATATGATGCTCTCCCGATGGCCTGTAATTACTTTATAGTAATCACTCAAAAGCTGGTCAATCTCTCTATCCCCTGTATCCACCAATAATGGACGTCCGGATAATGAATTCATTTTGTGTGTTGTGGCAATGATAATGATATTCTCTTTACCCACCTGTCTGATGACTTCAGGGCTGATTTGTTGATTCCCTCTGCCAAGCAGGTATCCCTGTCCGCCAATCGGTGTGATTATAAGCTTTGTCTTTTTTCCTTTGATCTTCTTCAGTAATTCTGACTCATTCAAATCCATTCCGACAAGCTTCCTGTTGTGAACAAGGTCGACTCCCAGCAGTGAATTCTTCAGGTTTAACTTATCCATCACCGCTCTAACCGTTGTTCCAGGGCCGATAATATAATAGGATTCATCGGACATGTTTTCAACAACCTCAAAAGCAATGGCTTCCTGTGAATATCTCTCATCAGGCTGGCTTCCCGCCTTCGCACTCTGCACATAGCTCCTTCTATAGGGAATCTTCAGGTATCCATAGAGTTTGGCCGAAAGCACACCGTTTCTGTATTCATCTTCATCAATATCCATGACTTCGACTTCTCGAGTTCTTTTGGCTTTTCCCTGAAGGTAAAGAACGGCTAGCTCACCAGCTATCAGGGGATTAGAAGCGAATACAGCGGAATGGATCTTCACACCCGAAGGAATGCCCAAAACGACAAGTGAACCACCAATAGCCGAATACACGTCTCTGGCTGTTCCGTCTCCTCCTGCGAAGAGAAGCAAATCCACTCCTAAGCCTCTCATCTCTTTGGCCGCTTTTTGTGTATCTGATGCCGTGGTCACTGAAGCCTTTCCCACATCAATGACATCAGGAGCTAGACTCAAATGGTTGGCTGAATCCTCACCCATCTGACCTGCGCAGGTTATTATTTTTGTCTTTCCCTTGAGAGGTTCGATCATCCTTAAAGCATCCTGTGTGCGCTGTTGCGATTCAGGCTTGGCCCCGAGCCTTCTGGCCTTCTCCAGGATATCCAGGCCGTCGGTCCCCTTCAGGCCCACTCGTCCGCCCATCCCAGCTATCGGGTTGATTATCAAGCCTAATTTTTTCAACGGACTCTTAATACCGGATAATTTTTGTCGCTCTAATGATTCCCATCAAAAACAATTTTTCCCCCAATGATCGTGTACACCGTCTGCGCTTTTAAGACTTCTCTGGGAGCGACTTCCAGGATGTCTCTATCCAGCACCGCGAAATCCGCCAGTTTCCCGACCTCAATCGATCCGAGCACGTCTTCCTGAAAGGCTGCATACGCCCCCCAGATCGTGAATCCCCTTACTGCCTCTTCGATGGTCATCCTCTGCTCTGGGAACCATCCGCCTTCAGGATTCCCATCCATGTCCTTTCGGGTGATTGCTGCGTAGATGCCCAGCATGGGATTATTCGACTCAACAGGAAAATCTGAGCCGCAAGGGATGATCAACCCGGCATTCAGGAAAGATCTCCAGGCATAAGCTCCCGCCGCCCGTTTCGAGCCTACCCTGGCCTCGACAAAACTCATATCAGAAGTGCAGTGGGTGGGCTGCATGGCTGGAATCACATCCAATGAAACAAACTTCTCGATATCCTCAGGTCTGACAATCTGGGCATGCTCGATGCGGAAACGATGGTCTGTCTTGGGATTATCTCTCAGCGCTTCCTCATAAGCATCAAGGCATAAGCGGTTTCCTCGAATCCCGATGCAGTGAGTGTTGACTCCCATATCCGCTTCCAGGGCCGATTTGGCCACATGGGTGATATACTCGGGTGTGATCCGGAGCAACCCGCTATTCTCGGGATCATCTTCATATGGCTCAAAGAACGCAGCTCCTCGGGAACCTAAAGCCCCATCAAAAAAAAGTTTCATACTCCGGACTGAAAGCAAATAATTGCCGTATTCTTTTATCCTGTGCTTCTTGAGATAGGCAGTGAGGTCTCCCTCGAGAGTGGGATTTTCCTGCTCTCCCAGCATGGCATAAACGCGCATAAGGAGCTTTCCTGAGTCAATAAGCTTCTTATAAATCCTGATCTCATCAGGACCAATACCGGCTTCATGCACAGAAGTCAGCCCCACCGATAGGCAGCTCTCCATAGCCTTGAGCACTTTATCCCCGTACTGTTCATCCGTATCCTTCGGTATATGTTTTTCCACGATGTTCATCGCTCTGTTGATCAAAACACCAGTTGGTTCTCCACTTTTCTTCCGGTGAATGACACCTCCGAATGGGTCAGGCGTCTCCAGAGTGATTCCAGCAATTTCCAAAGCTTTTTTATTTGCGAATGATGCATTCCCGTCAATCCGATTGAGATAAACAGGATTATTAGGCGATACAGCACTTAGAGGATCATGAACCGGGAAACTCTTGTCTTTCCAGTCATTCTGATCCCAGCGTCCCCCAACGATCCACTCACCCGGCTGAGCTTCTTTCACTCTTTCGGCAACTTTACTGATGATCTGCTGATAACTCGTGGTGCCTGTGATGTCGAGCTGAGTGAGTTGCTCACCGAGATTATA
>JABAOF010007231.1_pt4 | contig 20826 bp, 26 predicted proteins | sample 7062171 | NCBI WGS metagenome assembly JABAOF01 (sample SAMN14538628, study PRJNA623070) | marine sediment metagenome | biome: marine biome [ENVO:00000428]; feature: marine pelagic biome [ENVO:01000023]; material: deep marine sediment [ENVO:00002113] | place: India: Gulf of Khambhat ...
GAAGTATAGACGGGCCTCAGGGCGCCATCAAGCGAAGCGCCCGGCGCACGGCGCCTTCCGCTCGCCACTCGAGGTCCGTCCGGGACCACCGCCCTCCGCCCGACTCCACCAGCACCCCAGGGGGCACGTCGGTGGCCCGGGGCGCCAACAGCACCACGGGCACCCCTGCCTCGGTGGCCCAGCGGATCACCTCACCGGTGAGCTTCCCCTCCAGGGAGGTCCGGTCGAAGGCGCCCTCGCCCACCACCACCAGTGCGGCGCCGCGGAGCGCGTCCGCGAGCCCACCGGTCTGCAACACCCACGGGGCGCCGGGGAGCAGCGATCCGCACCCGAAGAAAAGGAGCCCGAAGCCCAGGCCGCCGGCGGCCCCCGCCCCCGGGGCGTTGGCCAGAGCGCCCTCTCCCTGCGCCGCAGCCACTGCCGCGAGGCGCTCCAGACCCTGCGCCAGGCGCTCGACGTCGGCGGGTGATGCGCCCTTCTGCGCGGCGTAGACCCGCGCGCCCCGCGGGCCGGTGAGGGGGCTCTGCACGTCGCACAGCCCCACCAGTTCTGCCGGCGGGTGGGCGCCTGGCTCAAGCGAGGCAAGCTCGCACAGGGCGCCGCCACCCTCAGGCAGCTCCCCTCCGGAGCTGTCGCGGGGGATCCAGCCCCAGGCCCGCGCCATTCCCACGCCCCCGTCCACGGTGGCGCTGCCGCCGAGCCCAACGTAGATGCGCCGCGCCCCTGCGGCGACCACCTCTCGAATCAGCAGACCGACGCCTCGCGTGCTGCTCGTCAGGGGGGCTCGCTCATCTTGGGCCAGGAGGCTCAGCCCGCAGGCCAGGCGTGACTCGACGACGGCGGTCTCCCCGTCCAGCCACCCCACCTCGGCCGACACGGGACGGCGCAGCGGGTCCTCGGCGGGGTGCACCGTCCGCCGCAGCAGCCGTGACCCGATCGCGTCGAGCAGGCCATCCCCACCGTCGCTTCCCCAGAGCACCACCGCCTCTGCGCCCGCCGCCCCGACCGCCGCTGCGAGCGCCGCCGCGACCTCGGCCACCGGCAGGGTCTCCTTGAAGGCCTGGGCTACCACCACGACCCGCCGGCCGCTTGCCCGATCTGCGTCGATCATGTCATGCGTCACCAAATGGGCGTGCGCGCGTCACAGATTGGCACCACGCGCCGTGTAAGATTATGGAAGTCCGTCACTTGTGCAATTTTTAGGACATTCTTAGCTTGCGCCTGAGCGCCCCGCCCTGGGACTCAGGAGGCCAATGATTGACTCCGGCGACGGCAGAACCGACGCGCATCGAGTAGCGCCTCCGCCCAAGGAGATCCATCTGCGGGATCTCTGGGCCGTGGTCGTCCGCCATTGGCGGCTCGTGGTGCTGCTTACGGTCCTGGTCTCCGGCGGCGCATGGCTCTCTGGCCGGGGCGCGGTCCCGCGCTACCAGTCGGGCCTCACCGTTCAGGTCTCTTCCCCCAAGCAGGTGTTCGCGCGCTCGGACGACATAGACGTCGACGAGCTGGCGCTGCGCANNCTGCGCACCGATCCCATCCTGTCCGAGGCCCTGGTGCTCACGACCCAAGCGCTGGCGCGCCGCGTAGCCGGGACGCTCGACCTGCAGCTCGAGGTCTCCGATCCCGCGGTGTTCCGCGGCGCGCTGCTGAGCGAGGTGGCGGTGGACTCGGCCGCGCTGCTAGGTGCGTACGAGGTGGTCCAGCTGGAGCCCGTCGAGGGGTGGGAGTTGCGCTACCCCGACGGCACAGGCATCGCCGCCGGACCCTACGGCCAGCGGACCGAGGGGCCCGGGTTCTCGTTCCAGGTGCTGCCGCCGGAAGACGGCCGGCGCAGCGTCCCCGTCGCCGTCGTGAACGTCGACCAGGCAGCCGCGTGGGTGCGGGCCGGACTCGGCTACCGCGTGCGGGAGGGGACCAACGCGGTGGACATCTCGTTCACTGGCAACGACCCCACGTTGGTGCCGCGCGTGCTGAACCAGGCCGCCGTCGAGCTACGGGAGGACGGTGCCGAGCGGGCGCGCGTCGCGGCGGCCCGCAAACGGGAGTACGTCGCCGAGCAACTGGAACGCGCGGAGCAGGCCTCACAGGCGAAGCTCACGGAGGTGCAACGCTTCAAGGAGCGCCAGCGGATCACGGACCTCAGCTCTGAGGAGCAGGCCATCGTGGGCTCGATCAGCGAGTTCGAGCGGGAGAAGCAGCAGATCCGCGTGCGGATCTCCACGCTGCGCGACGCGGTGGGCCAATCCGACACTTTCGGCATCGAGGAGCTGAACCGGCTCGCGGCCGTGGAGGGCACCGAGAGCAACACCGTGCTCGCGTTCCAAATCCACCGCTTGTTGGAGCTGTACGACGAGCGCCGCAGCCTCACCGCCGGCGACATGGGCCTGCAGGCGGACAACCCCCAAGTGCAGGCCATTGATCAGCGGATCCAGGACTCGCACCTCGGCCTCCACGCGGCGGTGGACGCCGCCCTCGAGGCGCTGCAGGACCAGGAGGAGGCGATCGACGACAAGATCGCCGAGCTGCGTCGCGAGCTCATGTCGTACCCCGGGAAGGAGACTCGCATCGCCCAGCTGGAGCTGGAGGCCAGCATCCTGGAGGACACCTACCGCTACCTCCTGGGACAGTACCAGCAGGCACGCATGCAGGAGATGACGATCACGCCGTATGTCACCATCCTGGACGGCGCCTCGCCGGCGTTCCGCGTCGGGACGAACCTGAGGCAGAAGGTGATACTCGGGTTCCTCGTTGGCCTGCTCCTCGGCCTGGGTGGGGCGTTCTTCTTGGAGTACCTCGACCAGACCATCAAGAACGCCGCGGACGTGGAGCGCGCGGTGGGGACCCCGGTCCTGGGACGCATCCCCCTGGAGGGCCGTCTCGCGTCCAGCTCGAACGGCCGCCGCCAGCGGGTAGTGATCCTCAGCCAGCTGAGCCCAGACGATCCCGCCGTGGAGGCGTTCCGCGCCCTACGCACCAACGTCACGTTCGTCGGTGCCGAACGACCGCTGCAGCTGATCGCGGTCACGAGTCCCGGACCGGGTGAGGGCAAGTCGACCACCGCGGTGAACCTCGCAGTGATCCTCGCCCAGGGCGGGAGTAAGACGCTGCTGGTGGACGGTGACCTGCGTCGCTCCCAGGTGCATCGGGCCTTCGGGCTGGTGCAGGAGCCGGGACTCACCGACGTGCTGATCCACGAAGCCGCCCTGCGTGAGGCGGTGCGGCCGGACATCGCGCAGAACCTCGACGTGCTGCCGGCCGGCCAGTCCCCGCCCAACCCGGCTGAACTCCTCGGGTCAGAGGCTATGAACCGGGTCGTAGCCGAGTTGCGCCGGGACTACGAGTACATTGTGATTGACACCCCACCCTCCCTGCCCGTCACCGACGCCTCGGTCGTGGCGGCGGTCGCCGATGCCACCATCATCGTCATGCGCAGCGGCGAGACCGAGGAGACGGCGGCCCAGCGGGCCGTCGAGCAGCTGCGCCGCGTGCGCGCCCGCATCGCCGGAGCCGTGCTGAACGGAGTGAGCGTGCGGCGCGACCGGTACTACAGCTACTACCGCTCCGACAAGTACCGCCGCCGCGGAGGTCGCCGGCCCCGGCGGTCGCTGCGGGCGCGCATCATCAGCAGCCTCTAAGTTCTTATAAAACAATGAGTTGACTGAGCCAACGCCCGGCTCACGCCCCCCGTGCACATTCCCGTCGGGAGTCGCGGCCCCCTGCTTGGCCGAGGCGGCTCCCGCGTCGGGCAGACCGTCGGCAACGATGGGACGCAGTACCGAAGACGCCTCGCCCCGCACTCGGTTCTAGGGCGCACAGTGTGTGGCAGGCGGGCCCCCTAGGGTTTCGGCCCTAGGGGGTTTCTTCGTGCCCGGTATCTGGCGGTGGAAGGGGACTGGGGAACCGAGTACGGAGAACGGTACGACGGGGGCAGACCGGGAAGCGGGGATCGGGGAGCGCGCGACAGGCCGGGTGCGCACCTGAGCGAGCATCCGGGCACAGCGGTCAGCCCGGCGGTTACGACGCTGGGCGCCGCCAAGGGATGCGGCAGCCGCGAGGACGGGGGGACCTCGCAGCGAGGGCTTCCGGGGGCGGAGGTGGTGGGTGGAATGGGATGCGCGGGGTGGTGGGCCGGTGCATCGGAAGCCCGGAGCGAGAGGTCGCCCCCGTCCCCGCCACGATCGGGCTGGACGTGGGCCCTATTTCACCTCCAGGATCTGATCGCTCCTCGTTCCCACGCTCACGTACCGAATGGGAGTCTCCAGCAGCGCCTCCAGACGGTCGAGGTACGCGCGCGCCTTGCTGGGGAGGTCCTCGAGCCGGCGAGCCTCCGCGGTGGGCGCGCACCACCCATCCAGTTCCTCGTACACGGGCTCCAGGCGCTCCAGCCGGCCCGCATCCGCGGGGAAGTCGGTCACCACCTCGCCGTCCACCCGGTAGCCCACACACACACGCAGGGGCGCGATAACGTCGAGCACGTCCAGCTTGGTCACGGCGAGGTCGGTGAGCCCGTTGATGCGCGCGGCATAGCGCGCCACGACGGCATCGAACCAGCCGCAGCGGCGGGGACGCCCGGTCGTGGCCCCGAACTCGCCGCCCAACGTGCGCAGCTTCTCCGAGTCCGCCTCGCTCGCCTCGGACGGGAACGGACCGTTGCCCACCCGTGTCGTGTAGGCCTTCATCACGCCCAGGACCGCGTCGATCACCGTGGGGCCGATCCCGGCTCCCACGGCTGCGCCGCCCGCCGTCGTGTTGGACGAGGTGACGAACGGGTAGGTCCCATGATCCACGTCCAGCAGGGCACCCTGGGCCCCTTCCAGCAGCACGCGCTCGCCTGCGCGAATCGCGTCGTGGGCCACGCGGCCGGCATCCACAGCCAGGGCCAGCACGCGGGGACCGAGACGCTCGAGCAGCGCCACCTGCTCATCCGCATCCACCCGCTCCTCGACCCCCAAGGTCTGCAACAGCCGGTTTGCCCGCTCGACCCGCCGCCGCAGCTGCTCGGTCAGCGCGGGGAAGTCCCTGAGGTCGGCCACCCGCAGGCCGCGGCGGCCGTATTTGTCCTCGTACGCCGGGCCGATCCCGCGCCCCGTGGTACCGATCTGCTGGCGGCGCTCGCTGGCCCGCTCGACCGCCTTGTGGTAGGGCAGCAGCAGGTGTGCGCGGTCCGAGATCAGCAGCCGCCCCTCGACCTCGACCCCCCGCCCCTCAAGCTCGGCGATCTCCACCACGAGCGTGTCGGGATCCACAACCACCCCATTGCCCACCAAGCAGCGCACCCCCGGATGCAGGATTCCCGTGGGGATCTGGTGCAGGATGAACTGGTCCTCGCCCTTCACCACTGTGTGGCCGGCGTTGGCACCACCCTGGTAGCGAATGACGAGGTCGGCCTGCTCCGAGAGCACGTCGACCACTTTGCCCTTGCCCTCATCCCCCCACTGCACGCCCACGACTACCACACACCGGCGATCGGGACCGAACATGGCTCTTCACTCTCCCGGACACACAAAAAAAGGGCCCCGGGGGCTCGCTCCGAGGCATCCTCTAGCGCAAGCTATTCCGGCACCGACACGTCGTCAACCGAGCAGCGTGTCCACCGCCCGCGCTGCGGCGGCGCCGGCCTGCACGGCGGCCGCGACATCCACGCGGTCCGCCGCGTCACGTTCGGTGTGCACAACGCCCAGTGTCGCCCAGTCTCCACGGCTCACGGTCACGCCAGGCATACCCGCCTGCGCCAACACGGCCCCGTCCACGAAGGTACCGAGCGGGAGCGGCCGCACCACTACAGGTCGTCCCTCGGCCGACAGAGCCGCGGCCACCGCCCGGACGATGGCGTGGCTCGAAGGCACCGGCTCCGCCTCACGCGCAGCGGCATGCCGCTGCAAGCGGTAGCGCCCCCGGGAGTCGATGCCGTCGAAGTTGATGAACGCCCCGATGGCGTCCCCGCTGGCCGCCCACGACCGTGCACCCTCCATGCCGAACTCCTCGGCGCCAGTGAGCAGCACACCCACGTCGCGCCGGTGGTCCAGGCACTCGGCCGCCGCAATAACCGCCACGACCCCGGTTGCGTTATCCACCGCTCCGGGTGAGCGGTTCCGTGGCGCGCCGAGGGAAAGGGCGCCTCCGCCCACGACCGCCAGGGCGGTCACGACGAGCGCGGCCCACCACGGTACCGGCCCGGAGACGCGAAAGGCGAGCAGGATTAGCAGCCCAGTGAGCCCGAGCATCGCGTTCGCGACGGCGACCACCCGGCCCCGTAACGACACCCCCTGCGACTTGCTGTCGAGGTGCGCCACCAGCCAGAGCGCGGGAGTTCCCCGCCGCCCGACGAGGTTGGTGGCCGCCACCGCGGTTGCCGGAACAGGGAGGTAGCCCTGCAGCACCCCGTGAGCGACGAGGGCCACGAGTCCGAGAGCGCCCGCGCCGACGAGGGCGACGGCCCAGCCGGGCACGGCGATGACTAGGAGGGGACTCAGCGCAAGGGCGGCCCACCCGAGGCCCGCCCCGGCGACGACCGGCGCGAGCACGCGGCCGGGCGCGGTGGTAAAGCGATGCCGCTCCACCTCAAAGCCCAACGCCTCCAGCCGCTCGGCCGCGGCCGCCTCCACGCCGTCGAGCGCGGGCGACCCCGGCAGCCGAGGAACCGCGAGCGCCTGGAACAGCTCCCCGACCCAGGGAGGCGCCACGTCAGCGAACGCTCAGGTGGGCTTCCTGCAGCAGCGCCGCGAGGGACTTCCGCTCCCGGCTAGCAAGGTCGGTGAGGGGCGGCCGCACCGGACCGCCCGCGAGTCCCACTAGGTCCATGGCGGCCTTTACCCCGGGCACCCCCCGCTTCCCGACGATCTCCTTGTGGAGCGGGGCCACGATCTCCTGGGCGGCTCCCGCAGCGGCACGGTCTCCCGCATCGAATGCGGTTCCGATGGCCGCCGCCGCCTCGGCGGCGAAGCACGCCACGGCCGCGATCGCGCCGGCCGCGCCCATCTCCAGGGCGGCGTAGTACTTGTCCGCTGTCCCCATGAACAGCGTCCACGCGGGCGCCGCCTCGCTGTACATGGCGAAGTTCTTGAGATCACCGGAGGAGTCCTTGATACCCCAGATGTTCTCGTGCGCCGCCAGCGCCGACGCGATCGCCTCGGTGATCGGCGTGTGGGTGTACTTGGGGAAGTTGTACAGGATAACCGGAAGCTGCGACTCGTCCGCCACCCGCCGGAAGTGGTCGATCATCCCCTGGGCCGTGAACACGGGCGCGTAGTATGCGGGCGCCCGTACCATCACCGCGTCCGCCCCCTCGTCGGCCGCTGTATCGCAGGCGGCCACGGTCGCGCGGGTAGACTCGCGCCCCGTGCCCGCTATGAGCCAGCGGTCGTCGGGCACGACGTCGCGCAGCCAGGCCACCACCTGGCGGAACTCCTCGTCCGACAGCAGCGACGCCTCACCGGTCGAGCCGGCCGCCACCAGGCCGGTCGCGCCCGCCTGGAGGATCGCCCGAGCGTTCTCCCGCAGGCCCACCGGCGCCACGTCGCCGGTGGCCGGATCGAACGGCGTGGTGATGGGAACGAGCAGTCCCCTGGGCCGGTCGTGTGTCACGTGAGCGCCTCACCGAAGCCCGTGGTGAACCCGTCCGGCAGATCCTCGTTCTCCTCGGCCGCTTGCTCCGCCGCCTCCACATCCGCCTTGGTCGCCTTGCGGGAGAGGCGTCGCAGCGTCTTGAGCTTGAGCTCGAAGTCGGCGGGGTTGGAGGCTGCGGCCTTGGCCGTCTCGAAGGACACGATGTCCTCGGCGACCAGGTCCATCAGATGCTGGTCGAAGCTCTGCATCCCGTACTGGTCGCGCCCTTCCTCGATGTAGTCCCTGATCTCCCCGACCCGTGCGCGGTCCCGGATGAGGTCCCGGATCGCGGCAGTGCACGTCATGATCTCCACTGCGGCGACCCGTCCGTTGCCGTCCGCCCGCGGAAGCAGTCGCTGGGAGACGACCGCGTGAAGCGAGTCGGCGAGGCGCACCCGGGCCACCTCCTGCTCCTCCGGCGGGAACATGGCCACGATCCGGGCCACCGTGGTCGTCGCATCGGGGGTATGCAGCGTGGAGATCAACAGGTGTCCCGTTTCGGCTGCCTTCATGGCCGTGTCGATGGTCTCGGCGTCGCGCATCTCGCCGATCTGAATCACGTCGGGGTCCTGTCGCATCGCGGCGCGTAGCCCCATCCGGAAGCTCTCGGTGTCGGGGCCGATCTCTCGCTGCGTGACCGACGAGTTCGCATCGCGATGCAGGAACTCGATCGGGTTCTCCAGCGTCACGATGTGCTTGTTCATCTTGGCGTTGATGTGATTGATGAGCGCCGCCATGGTGGAGCTCTTGCCGCTCCCGGTCACGCCCGTCACCAACACCATGCCACGCTCCTGCTCGGCGATCTTCTCCAGCGTGCTGGGCAGCCCCAGCTTATCGAAGGTGGGCACCTCGAACGGGATCACCCGCATCACGATCATGAAGGACGATCGCTGTCGCAGGATGTTCACCCGGAACCGACCGATCCCCGGCGCACCCCAGGAGCAGTCGTAGTCGCGAATCTGATCGATCCGCTTGCGGTCGGCCTCGAGCGGAATCAGCTTCACCGCGATCGCCTTGGTCTGCTCGGGGGTGAGCCGCTGCTTGGTGAGGGGAACGAGCTTCCCGTCGATGCGGGCGCGGAACACGTCACCCGCCTTGATGTGGACGTCGGACGCGCCGCGCTCGACTGCAGCCTTGATGATGTTCTCCATACGCTAGTAACCCGCTTGAGGGTCCACCACGTTCTTGAGACGCTGCCCCGCCAGGTAGCGCCGGACGTTCTCCACGATCAGGGCCGTCTCCCGTTTCCAGAACCCGGCCGAGACGGCGCCGACGTGCGGGAAGACCAGCACCCGCGGGTGGTCCCACCAGGGGTGCTCCGCAGGCAGCGGCTCCTTGCTGAACACATCCAGCACACATCCGGCGAGCCGCCCCCGTTCAAGCTGCTCAAGCAGCGCCTCCTCGTCTAGGAGGCCGCCGCGCGCCAGGTTGACGACGAACGCCCCGTCGGGGAGGGCCGCGAGCACCGTGGCGTCCACGACGCGACTAGTCTCGCGGGTCTGCGGCGCGGCCAGCACCAGGACGTCACTGCTCCGCGCGAGCTGGGTCAGGTCGCCGGGGCCGCCTACCCACACGACCCCCGGGGGACGGCGACGCGCCGGGTGCCGCCGGATGCCGCGCACTTCCATCCCGACCGCGCGGCACCGCCTGGCGATCGCTCGCCCGACGCCCCCGAGCCCCACGATCCCCACACGGGTCTCGCAGAAGTCCTTGGTGGGGACGGTGTAGTCGGTGAACTCATCCTTAGCCCAGCGGCGCTCATGTTGCGCCGCCACTGCCCGGTGAAAGCCCCGCACACAATACGCGATGGCCGTGAGGGCCCAGTCGGCCAGCGGCTCCGCGTGAATTCCCTTGGAGTTGGTGAGGATGGCACCGGTCGCGAGGAACTCGGGCGTCAGGCTGGCTCGCACGCCCGCCGCCGCCGTGTGGGCCCAGCCCACCGTGTCGCGGGCAGCCAGCGCCACCCCCGCCGGGATGCCCCAACCGAAGTACAGCTCCGCACCCCGCGCCGCCTCCACGGCCTCGTGCGAAGCGGCGGCCCCGTCGCCATCGCTCACGGCCGCGCTCCCCACACTCACCACCTCCCACCCACGACCCAGCGCCTGCCGGAGCGCGGCCACCGACGCCTCCGGGGCCCGCCACACGGGGCGCGCGGAGGCAAGGTCAACGACCGCCCGTCTCACTCCTCGACCGAGATGGTGAACGCGCCCGATGCCCGGAGCAGCTCGAGCTTCGCCCTGTCGTGGAGCCGGGTGGGACCACTCATCGCAACTTGCACGACCAGCCGGTCACCCCGCTGCTCGGAGCGGATCTCCTCGACCTCGAGACCCGTCCCGCGTACGATCCGTTCGATCTCGGCTACCGCTTCCGGCCGCGGCTCCACCTCCACGGTGACCCGCGCGACACCCCCGTAACTGGTTACGTACTTCTCCAGCGGCCGGAGCAGACCGAGGACGAAGACCACGAGGAGGGTAGCGCCGGTGGCTTCGATGACGGCGCCGGCGCCCACCGCGACCCCGATGGCCGCGACGAGCCAGATGGTGGCCGCGCTGGTGAGTCCGCTGATGTGTCCGCGGCTGTGCAGAATCGTGCCGGCCCCGATGAAGCCCACCCCGGTCACGATCTGTGCCGCGATGCGGCCAGGGTCGCCGTACGGCCCGGCGATCTCGATCGAGAGCCAGGTGAACAACGTGGCGCCGACGCAGATGAGGACGTTGGTGCGCAGGCCCGCCGCCTTGCCATGCAGCTCCCGCTCCAGGCCCACTGCCCCCCCGAGAACGATGGCCATCACCAGATAGCCCAGGAGGTCGAGCCGCAGGTCGCGGACCAGAGCCGGCCAGAGGTCGCTCATGGCTTGGCGGGCACCGTCACCGTGCCGGGCAGCAAGCCCATCCGCTCCCGCACCTGGCGCATCGTGTCCCGGGCCACGGCCCGGGCACGCGCGGCGCCGTCGCTGAGGACATCATGCACGTGACCGGGATCGGCCTTCAGCTCGGCGGCCCGCTCCCTGATCGGGGCCAGCTGCGCGGCCATGTTGTCGGCCAGGATCCTCTTGCAGTCGAGGCAGCCCCACCCCGCCGAGCGGCACTGGGTCGCCACCTCCTCCACGGTAGCGGATGGGGAGAACAGCTGGTGCAGGGCGTACAAGTTGCAGACCTCCGGGTTGCCGGGATCCTTCTTGGCCACCCGGGCAGGGTCCGTCACCGCCGGTCGCAGCCGCTGCCATATGGCCTCCGGCTCCTCCAGGATGCCGACGGTATTCCCCAGGCTCTTCGACATCTTGGCTTCCCCGTCGAGTCCGACTATGCGCCGGGCCTGACCGACGAGCGCCGCATCCGGCTCGGGGAAGAAGCCGCTGCCGTAGCGTGCGTTCCACTTGCGGGCGATCTCCCGCATGAGCTCGATGTGCTGCACCTGGTCCTCGCCCACGGGAACGGTGTCTGCCTTGTAGAGCAGCACGTCGGCCGCCTGGAGGACCGGGTAGTTCAACAGACCCGCGAGTACGCTTTCTTGGCGCTGCGCCTTCTCCTTAAATTGGGTCATCCGCTCGAGCTCCCCGAGCGGCGTCACGGTCATAAAGACCCACGCCAGCTCTGCGTGCTCCGGCACGTGCGATTGCACGAACAGCACGCACTTCTCGGGATCGATCCCGGCGGCGATCAGGCTGACCGCCATGTCGAAGGTGCGAGCCTCGAGTTCTTGGGGCTCGTAGTCCTGGGTGATCGCGTGATAGTCGACGATGCAGATGAAGCACTCGTGCACGTCCTGCAACGCCACCCAGTTCTTGACCGCCCCGAGGTAGTTGCCGATGTGGAGCTCGCCGGAGGGCTGAATACCCGAAAAAACACGTGCCATCGCGCTCAACCTAGGGTTCGAGTAGAGGGACCGCAAGGTGAACCAGCATCAGGACTTACTACACCTCGCCACCACCGCCGCTCGGCGTGGCGCCGATCATATTCGCACCATCGAACGCCCTACCGACCCGGCCGGCTGGGGGCTCAAGGGCGTGAGCGACTTCGTGACCCGGGTGGACCGGGAAACCGAGTCGCTCATCGGTGAGACCCTCCTCGCCGGAGCGCCCGACGGCGTCGTGCTGGGCGAGGAACTCACCCCCGACGCGGGCGGCTCCGGCCTCGTCTGGGTAGTGGACCCGCTCGACGGTACCACCAACTACCTGCACGACTATCCCGCGTACGGCGTGAGCATCGCCGCCGTGGTGGACGGCACCCTGGCCGCCGGGGTCGTAGTGGACGTGAACCGTGACCTCGTGTACCACGCCACCGCGGGCGGTGGCGCGTGGTGCGGCGACCGCCGGCTGCAGGTCTCCCGGGTGACCGAGCCAGCCCACGCCCTCATTGGCACGGGGTTCCCCTTCAAGGTCCTCCACCTCCTACCCGAGTACCTCGAGCAGTTCGCCACGATCCTCCGGGCCACCAGCGGGATCCGTCGCGCCGGTGCCGCCTCGCTTGACTTCGTGGACCTGGCGCTCGGTCGCTTCGACGGCTTCTGGGAGCCGTATCTCGCGCCCTGGGACGTGGCCGCCGGCGCGCTCATCCTGCGGGAGGCCGGTGGCGTGGTAACCGATCTCGAGGGGAACGAGCCGGTGGTACGACACGGAGCCTTTGTCGCCGGCAACCCGGCGATTCACGCGTGGCTCCTCTCAATCTTGCGGAAGTAGGGGGCGCCGCTCGTTAGGCCGGCGCCGTCGCGGGCACCGTCGTGAGGATGCGGGGTCCGTCGGACTCGATGACCACCGTGTGCTCGAAGTGGGCCGAGAGTGAGCCGTCCACCGTGACCACCGTCCATTTGTCGTCGAGCGTGCGAATCTCGGGCCGGCCGGCGTTCACCATCGGCTCGATGGCCAGGGTCATGCCCACCTGGAGGCGCGCTCCGCGCTTGGGTCGACCGTAGTTCGGGATCTGCGGCTCCTCGTGGAAGCTGGTCCCGATGCCGTGCCCCACCAGCTCCCGCACCACACTGTACCCGGCGCCTTCGGCGACCGTCTGGATCGCATGGCCGACGTCGCCCACGTGGTTCCCGGCCACGGCTTGCTTGACGCCCACGCCCAGCGCTTCCTGCGTGACCCGGAGCAGCCGCTGCACATCGTCGGTCACCTCCCCGACGGCCGCGGTCGTGGCGGAGTCGGCGTGGAGCCCGTCGAGGCAGACACCGCAGTCGATGCTGACGATGTCGCCGTCTTGGAGCACACGCTGCTCCGAGGGGATGCCGTGCACGATCTCATTGTTGATGGAGGTGCACAGGGACGCCGGGAAGTCGTACAGTCCCTTGAACGAGGGGCGGGCGCCGGGGTGGCTCCGGATGAAGTCCTCTGCTAGCTGGTCGAGCTGCGCCGTGGATACCCCCGGGGCGGTGTGGTTCGCCACGAGCGCCAGCGTGTCGGCAAGGATCTTCCCCGCCGCCACCATCGTCTCGATCTCACGGGCGGACTTGATGGTGATCATCGCCCCACGGCCTCCTGCACTCGTCCGGCGATCTCCTCGATGCTGCCGATCCCCGACACACCTGTCAGCATCCCGCGCTCCCTGTAGAAGGCAATCAGCGGAGCGGTCTGTTCCCGGTACACCACGAAGCGCTGTCGGATCGTTTCCGGCGTGTCATCGTCACGGCCCTCCTGCTTGGCCCGCCCCAGCATGCGCCGCACCAGCTCCTCCTCCGGCACATCAATGCTTATGACGTAATCCACCCGCGCACCGCGGTCGGCGAGGAGCCGCTCTACCGCCTCGGCCTGCGCCACCGTCCGCGGGAAACCATCCATGACGATGCCGCCTGCGGCCTCGGGCCACGCCAGCACCTCCTCGATGAGCCCCAGGATCACCTCGTCGGGGACCAGCAGGCCCTGATCCATGTAGTGCTGGGCCTCCTGCCCCAGCACGGTGCCCCGCTCCACCGCGCTGCGCAGCAGATCGCCGGTGGAGACGCGGGGCAGCCCGACGCGCTCGGACAACAAGGCCCCCTGGGTGCCTTTGCCGGAACCCGGGGGGCCCAAGAGAATGACGTTCATGCCGCGCTGTCCTACATGTAGCGGCCCCGCCGGCCGCGGAACTTCACCCGTCCCTGCTTCATGAAGTCGTCGTAGTGCCGCAGGTGCAGGTGCTGCTGCACCTGGATCCAGGTGTCCAGCGCCACACCCACGACGATGAGCAGCGCCGTGCCGCCGAAGGTGAAGGGCACGCCAAAGGTGTCGAAGATGAAGAACGGCAGCAGCGCGATGATGGTGAGGAACACCGACCCCGGTAGCGTGACGCGGGTGAGCACCTCGTCTATGTAATCCGCCGTGGCCGCGCCGGGCTTCACCCCCGGGATGAACCCGCCCTGCTTCTTGAGGTTCTCCGCGATGTCCAGCGGGTTGAAGATGATCGACGTGTAGAAGTAGGTGAAGAAGATGATGAGGAGCGCGTAGCTCGCGTAATACACAGTCGACCCCGGGCGGAACATCTCCGACATGGTCCGCAGCGCCGGCAGGTTGCTGAACGTCGCGATGGTGCCGGGCACGATAATGATCGCCTGGGCGAAGATGATGGGCATCACGCCGGCGGAGTTGATCCGTATCGGAATGAACGTCTTTTGCCCCTCCCGAATCCGGCCTCGCCCCATCACCTTGCGCGGGATCTGGATCGGGATGCGTCGCGCCGCCACCGTGACGGCGATGACGCCGCCTATCACGCCAAGCATCACCACGAGCAGCACGATGAGCGCCTGCGCCGAGATCACTCGCGTCTGCACGAACTGCAGCGTGCGGAACGAGCCGGGCAGGAAGCCCTCCATGATCGAGAAGAAGATCATGAGGCTCATGCCGTTCCCTACGCCGCGCTCGGTAATCCGCTCGCCCAGCCACATGATAAACACCGCACCTGTGGTGAGGGTCATCACCGTGGTCGCACGGAAGCCGATACCGGGATCGGGCACGGCGTTCTGCCCTTCGGCGAATATGGCGAACCCATATGCCTGGAACGCCGCCAGAATGACCGTCACATAGCGGGTCCACTGGGTGATCTTCTTCCGGCCCTCCTCTTCCTTCTGGAGCTTCTCGACCAAGGGGAAGACCGCGCCGGCTAACTGGAACATGATCGAAGCGGAGATGTAGGGCATGATCCCCAGCGCGAATACCGTCGCGCGGGAGAGCCCGCCGCCCACGAACATGTCGTACATGCCGAAGAACGTCCCAGCGCCCTGATTGCGGATGAAGTCGGCCAGCACCTGCACGTTCACGCCAGGGGTGGCGATGTGGGCGCCGGCCCGGTACACCGCGAGACAGAGAAGCGTGAACAGCAGCTTCTCCTTCAGCTCTGGAACGGCAAACAGATTGGGAATGCGGGGTGCCGCCATCCGCCTAGTCCTCGATCCTCCCGCCAGCCTGTTCGATCTTTGCGCGAGCGCTCTTGGAGACTGCGCAGCCGTGGATGACGTACGCCCGGGTCACCTCGCCGGTGCCCAGGATCTTGATCGGCTCGGCCGCCTTGCCCACCAGACCGAGCTCCACCAGCACCGCCGGGGATACGGTCTCACCCGCCACCTTCTCCAGGTCGCGCAGGTTGACCGCCTGCGACGGCACCCGGAACGGGTTGGTGAACCCGCGCTTGGGGACCCGGCGCGTGAGTGGCATCTGACCGCCCTCGAACCCGGGCCGCACGCGTCCGCCCGCCCGGGAGCGCTGGCCCTTCTGCCCACGGCCCGCTGTCTTGCCGAGTCCCGAGCCGCGGCCGCGCCCCTTCCGCGTGGGCTCTTTGTGCGCGCCCTCCGGAGCCGGCAGGTTGTGCAGTCCGAGCGTTTCCTTCTTTTCCTTCGCCATCACGCCTCCTCAGGGGTCACGCGGACCAGATGGCGGACCTTGTGCAGCATCCCACGGGCGGAGGGGTTATCCGCAACCACCACCTCGTCCTGGTGGTGCTTGAGCCCCAGGGCCCGCAGCGTGCGGCGGTACGTGTCTGCATGCCCGATCCCGGAGCGCACCTGGCGAACCCGTAGCCGTGTCGCCTTGGTCGGCTTCGCAGCGGCCGCCGGCTTGGCGGTCTTCCTCGCCGCCGGCTTCTTGGCGGCNNCTTCTTGGCGGCCTTCTTCGTCGCCGGCTTCTTGGCCGTCTTCTTCTTAGCGGTCGTCTTGGAGCCCGCGGCAGCCTTCTTAGGCATTCACCGCCTCCTCCTCGGATGCCTTCTGCCGTGGGCGATAGTCAATCTCCGACGGGTCCGCACCCCGCTGCCTGGCCACCGACTCCACCGTGAGCAGGCCCGTGAGCCCGTCCATCGTGGCCCACACCATGTTGAGGGGGTTCGGCGAGCCCAGCGACTTGGTGAGGATGTCGGTGATGCCCGCGCACTCGAGCACGGATCGCACGGGACCGCCGGCGATGATGCCGGTTCCGGACGTCGCCGGCTTCAGCAGCACCCGGCCGGCGCCGTGGGTCCCGACCGTCTCATGCGGAATGGTCGTGCCTTCCCGCGGCACCTCCTGCATGGTGCGGCGCGCCGCTTCCACGGCCTTGCGCACCGCCTCGGAAACCTCGTTGGCCTTCCCGGTGCCGACACCTACCTTGCCATTGCCGTCACCCACCGCGGCGAGGGCATTGAAGGAGAACCGCCGCCCGCCCTTCACCACCTTCGCGACGCGGTTGATGTTGATCACGTTCTCGATCAGATCCGACTCGCGCTCGTGGCGCTGGCCGCCACGCTGCCGTTCTTGCGCCATCGTCCTAGAACTCCAATCCGCCGTCGCGCGCGCCCTCGGCCACGGCCTTGATTCGACCATGGTACGGGTACCCACCGCGGTCGAAGACCACGCGCGTGATGCCTAGTTCGCCGGCACGCTTGGCAATCAGCTTGCCAACGCCGAACGCCGCGCCCACTTTGCCCGCCTTGTTCCGCTCGTAGCCCTCGGAGCGCTCGCTGGCCGACGCCAGTGTCACCCCGCGATCGTCATCCACGAGCTGGGCGTACGTGTACTTGATCGAGCGGTACACCACGAGTCGTGGCCGCTCCGCCGTCCCGGCGATCCTCTTGCGGGCACGCAGGTGACGCCGGTGCCGGCGCTCTGCCCGCGTCTTCGGCTTGCGTACCGCCCTCATGCCTTCGCTCCAGTCTTGCCGGCCTTGCGGCGCACGTGCTCACCGATGTACCGAATGCCCTTTCCTTTGTACGGCTCCGGGGGTCGGACCCCCCGCAGCTCGGCGGCCACGTGCCCCACCAGCTCCTTGTCAATGCCTTCCACTTTCACGAGTGTGGGGCTCTCAATCGAGATCTTGACCCCCTCGGGCGCCTGGTACTCCACTGGATGGGAGTAGCCCACCACCAGCCGGATGCCGCCCGAAATCGACTCGGCCTTGTAGCCCACACCGTGAATCTCGAGCTGCTTGCTGAAACCCCCGACCACCCCCTCCACCATGTTGCTCAGCAGCGACCGAGTGAGACCGTGCAGGGCCTTGTGCCGCCCGTCATCAGACGGCCGCTCCACGTGCAGCTCACCGTTCTCCTGCCGGACCCGCATTTCGGGATGCACGGTGCGCTTGAGCTCTCCCTTGGGGCCCTTCACCGTGACATCCTGTCCGGCGACCGTCACCGTCACGCCCTGGGGGATTGCCACCGGCTTCTTACCGATTCGTGACATCGTCCCCCCTACCAGAGCACCGCGACGAGCTCGCCGCCTACACGTGCGCGTCGCGCATCACGGTCGCTCATCACGCCCCGAGGCGTGGACAGGATGGCCATCCCGAGCCCGTTCTTCACGCGAGGGATCTCACGTGCCCGCACGTAGCGGCGCAGCCCCGGCTTGGAAACGCGCTGCACCTCGTGAATGACCGGTCGATCCCTGTGGTACTTGAGGTAGATCCGCAGCATCCCGTGACGCCCGTCATCCAACACCGCGTAATCCTGGATGAAGTGGTTCTCACGCAACAGCCGCGCGATCTCGGTCTTGAACTTCGAGACCGGCATGTCGACCCTCCGGTGGCCCGCCTGACAGGCGTTCCGGATCCGGGTCAGCATATCGGCTACGGGGTCAGTCATCTCACCAACTCGCCTTCCGCACCCCGGGGATCTCGCCCCGAAGCGCCAGTTCCCTGAAGCAGATGCGGCACAGTCCGAACTTCCGGGTGTACCCGCGCGCGCGCCCACAGCGCTGGCAGCGACGGTATGCCCGGACTTTGTACTTGGGCTTCCGCTTGGCCTTCTCGATCAGGCACTTCTTCGCCATACCGGAGAACTCCCTCCTAGCCGATCTGTACGGGCGTCTCGCCGCGGAAGGGCATTCCCATCTCCCGCAGCAGGGCCATTCCCACGTCGTCCCGACCCGCCGTAGTCACGAACGTGATATCCATCCCGTGGATCTTCTCCACCTTGTCGTAGTCGATTTCCGGGAACACCATCTGCTCCCGGATCCCGACCGTGTAGTTTCCACGTCCGTCGAACGAGCGCGCGGGAAAGCCGCGGAAGTCGCGAATCCGCGGCACCGCGACGTTGATGAATCGATCGAGGAACTCGTACATCCGCGCGCCGCGCAGGGTCACCCGCACGCCGATCGGCATCCCCGCTCGCAGCGAGAAGTTCGAGATCGCCTTCTTGGCACGGGTCACGACCGGCCGCTGCCCTGTGATGGCCCCCAGCTCCTCGACGATAGCGTCGAGAACCTTGGGGTTCTTGGGCGCCTCACCGGCCCCGACGTTGATCACGATCTTCTCCAACCGCGGGAGCTGATGCGGGTTCCCGAAGCCGAACTCCTGCATGAGCTTCGAGCGTACCCGCTCCCGGTAGTGCTCCCGGAGGCGGGGAGCCGGAGCGGGCGCTTGTTGCACGGTCTGTTCCGTATTCGCCATGGCTCTAGCGGCTCCTCGGGATGGGCTGGCCAGACTTCACGCTCAGCCGCTCCACCGTTCCATCCTTGTCTTTCTTCCGCCTGATCCTGGTTGGGTCGCCGGACTTCGGGTCGAGCAGCATGACATTCGACACGTGGATGGGCGCGGGGAACTTGATGATGCCGCCTTCCGCTCCAGCCTGCGTCGCCCGCTGATGCTTGGTCACGATGTTGACGCCCTCGACGACCACCCTGTTCTGCTTTCGCAGCACCCGGATGACCGTGCCCTCGGTCCCGCGCTCCTCCCCGCGGATCACTCGCACGCGGTCGCCCCTGGCAATGCGCATCTTGTGCCGCGCCGGCTTGGGCTCCCGCTTTTCCTTCCGCCTGGACTTCTTGTAGACCAGCGGTTTCATCTACAGCACCTCGGGCGCGAGCGAGACGATCTTCATGAACCGCTTCTCGCGCAACTCTCGGCCGACGGGCCCGAAGATCCTGGTGGCCCGGGGCTCGCCGGCATCGTTGATGAGCACCGCCGCGTTCTCGTCGAAGCGGATGTAGCTCCCGTCGCGGCGCCGCGTCTCCTTGGCCGTGCGCACCACCACGGCCTTGGCCACGTCGCCCTTCTTGACCTGCCCGGTCGGCAGCGCGTCCTTGATCGCCACGACCACGACGTCTCCGACCCGCGCGTATCGGCGCCGGCTTCCGCCGAGCACCCGGATGACGAGCGCCCGGCGCGCGCCGGAATTGTCGGCAATCCTGACGATGGATTCCTGCTGAATCACGTCGCCCTCACTTACTCAGCGCGGCTCACGATCTCGACGACGCGCCACCGCTTGGTCTTCGACAGGGGGCGGGTCTCCACGATCCGCACCGTGTCGCCGGCGCGGGCACCCTGTTCGTCGTGCGCCTTCACCCGTTTGGTCCGCGTGATCCGCTTGCCATATAGCGGGTGCGCGAACTGGCGGGTCAGCTCCACGACGACGGTCTGGGTCATCTTGTCGCTCACCACGACGCCGGTGCGCACCTTGCGCCGCGGACGGACGTTGGCTTCCTGACTCATCACTGCTTCCTTTCGCGGAGCACCGTCTCGATCCGCGCGATGTTACGGCGCAAGATCCGGAACTGGCTCGGGTTGTCGATCGCCTCAGTGGCCGACCGGAACTTGAGCCGGAACCGAGCGTCCTTGAGGCGCTGCAGCTCGTCCTGAAGGTCCTCGGTACTGAGCTCGCGCACCTGTACCGGGCTCAGCGGCTTCCGCTCGGCGTCTTTCAGAGCCATGGTCTAGTTTTCCTCACGCGTCACGAACCGGGTTTTCACCGGCAGCTTGGCCGCCGCGAGTTGCAGCGCCCGACGAGCGATCTGCTCCGACACGCCCTCTGCCTCGAACAGGATCCTGCCGGGCTTCACGACCGCGACCCACGCTTCGGGATTGCCTTTGCCCTTCCCCATCCGCGTCTCGGCCGGCTTCTTCGTGATCGGCTTGTCCGGGAAGATCCGGATCCAGATCTTGCCGCCGCGCTTCATCTCGCGCGTCATCGCGACACGCGCTGCCTCGATCTGCCGGCTGCTAATCCAGCCCGGATCGAGCGTCATGAGGCCGTAGTGCCCGAACGCAACCGTATTCCCACGGGTCGCCTGTCCCTTGGTGCGACCCTTCATCTGCTTGCGGTACTTGACTCGCTTTGGCGCCAGCATCGGTCACGCTCCCGTGCTGTACGTACGACCGCGTCCGTCTTCCATTACCTCACCCTTGAAGATCCAGACCTTGATCCCGATCGTACCGTAGGTCGTCTTGGCCGTGGCAATGCCGTAGTCGACATCCGCACGCAGGGTATGCAAGGGTACGCGGCCTTCGTGATACCCTTCGGTCCTCGCGATCTCCGCCCCACCTAGGCGGCCCGCCGTCTTGATCTTGATGCCCTGGGCGCCCATGCGCATCGCGCTCTGGAGCACACGCTTCATAGCCCGGCGGAAGGAGACACGCTGCTGGAGCTGGTGCGCGACGTTGTCGGCTACCAGCTGCGCGTCGAGTTCCGGCCGCTTGATCTCCTCGACGTTGATCCCGACCTCGTTGCCCGTGAGCTGGGCCAGCTCGTCCCGGAGCTTGTCCACCTCGGCGCCGCGCTTGCCGATCACAACGCCCGGGCGTCCGGTGAAGATCGTAACCGTCACCTTGCCGGGCTTGCGCTCTATGTGCACGTCGGCGACCGCTGCATGCGCCAGCCGTGTCTTCAGGTACTTGCGGATCAGCTCGTCTTCCTTGAGCAATGCCGGAAACTCGCTCCCCGCGTACCAGCGGGAGCGCCACGGCTTGACGACGCCGAGCCGGAAGCCGTACGGATGGGTTTTCTGCCCCACTACGCTCTCTCCTCCCTCGCCTGGACCCGAATCTCCACGTGGCTCGTCCGCTTCCGGATC
>JABAOF010024695.1_pt1 | contig 20824 bp, 18 predicted proteins | sample 7062171 | NCBI WGS metagenome assembly JABAOF01 (sample SAMN14538628, study PRJNA623070) | marine sediment metagenome | biome: marine biome [ENVO:00000428]; feature: marine pelagic biome [ENVO:01000023]; material: deep marine sediment [ENVO:00002113] | place: India: Gulf of Khambhat ...
GGCAGGTGACATGGCGTGTGATATCGGGACCTACGCCCTCGGCATGGACGGACCTGAGGGACGCATCGAGGACGAGGGGAAATACGTGGTCGTCTGGCACAAGGTAAACGGCGAGTGGAAGGTCCTCGCCGACATGTTCAATAGCGACAAGGCGGCCATGTAGTCGAAGGACAGGGGTCCCCGCACTTGGGAACGCGGGGGGTGGCCGGAGACGGCTTTTCAAAGCCGGTCGCGGAGCGCCGAGCCGGCGTTTCAACGCCGGGACACCGGCGGTCCCCGGGGCGCTAACAGAAACACACGGGCGGTACAGGGCTTGGCAGCGGTCCTCTGCGCGGCAAGGCTGGTACGCCGCGCGGCGTCAGGCGACAGGCGCACATTCCTTCGGCACCGGATGTCCTCCGCAGCAGAGCTTCGCCGACACCCTGTGCGAGCCCCGCCGCGGACGCCGGGAATGCATAGGTGACCAACGTCACCAGCGGCGCTCCTTCGGGCCATTACCTTCGCACAGGTGGGATGGCACCAGGCCACGGCCAGGTGAGGGAAGCGACCCGACCAGGAGCCGACGATGCGAGTCATCGGACGAGTCAAGGGCGGTGCCAGCCGGGCACTCGCCCCCGCCCTCAAGGATCAGGAAGCGAAGCTCTCGGTGTTAGTCACAGGCACCCGCGTTGCCGCCGGGGTCGAGACCGAGGTTCCGTTGCGGCTCAAGGGTGACGTAGAGGGGGACAAAGTTGGCACAGATGCGTTGACAAATCCCTGCGTCCGATCTATTAAGCCGGCAGGAACCACACTTCAAGCTTGCGCCCTTGAAGGAGCATCCCCGGTGGACGTGCAGGAGCCGGGATGTGATCGATCCACAACTGAGCTCGCACGGCTCGTCCGATACTGGGCCGCGACAACAGCCCTGGGCTGTGCCCTGGTGCACGCTGCGCCGGCCCACGCCCAGAGTCGCACCGCAGCCCGGGTCGAGATTGGCGCGTTCGGCATCTTCACCAGGTACGACTGGTCGGCGACCCAGCTCAGGCCCGGGTTCGGGGCCGGCGGCCGGCTGGGCGTCTATCTGAACCGCTTCATCTCCCTTCAAGCCAGCGGCGACTACAGCGTCACACGGAACGAGTGGCGCATTGGCAGAGTCAACACCCTCCGGATCAGTGGCACCCTCGCGTTCCACGCACCCTTCCGCTGGGATGCGATGTATCTCGGCGTGGGGTATGACCGGTATTCCTACCGGGGGGACATGGACGTCCAGCACAACGGCGTCACGGAGGGGAATGACAACGGCCTGCATGTGGTCTTCGGCCACCGGTTTCCATTCCTTGGGCCGGCCAGCATCGGGTTGGAAGGCCGGTGGACGCTCTTCCCCAAGTCGACGTATAGCGCGACCGACTTCAGCGGCCCCTATCAGTCGAGCGCCGTCGTAGCCAACGTGTCCGTAGCGCTAGGCATCTCGGTCGCCGTGTTGGGCGCTGCGCCGAAGGACGCGGACCGAGACGGAGTTGGCGACAAGGCCGATAGCTGTCCCGACACGCCGGCCGGCGCCGAGGTCGACCGGGTTGGATGCCCGACGGACCAGGACGGCGACACCGTGTTCGACGGACTGGACCAGTGTCCCGAGACGCCGTCGGGTGCGTCTGTCAACGAGGCTGGCTGCCCCTCCGACAGCGACAGTGATGGCGTGCTCGACGGACTCGACCAATGTCCCGAGACACCGTCGGGTGCGCCTGTCGACGAGGTCGGCTGCCCCCCGGACGCCGACGGTGATGGCGTGTACGACGGCATCGACGCGTGCCCCGACACTCCCGCCGGCGCGGTGGCCGACGACCAGGGCTGTCCGCTAGACTCGGATGGGGACGGTGTGTTAGACGGTCTGGATCAATGTCCCGATACTCCCCGCGGTGCGACGGTCGTTTGGGGAGGCTGCCCCGGCGACACCGACCAGGATGGCGTGTTCGACGGCATCGACCGGTGTCCCAATACGACCGCCGGCCAGAACGTCGACGAGGTGGGTTGTGTCGCCCTCTTCACCGTGGAGGAGGGGATCGCGCGACCACTCATTCTACACGGCGTCAACTTCGAGTCAGGCCAGTCCAGGCTGACTTCGGGATCCCTCATCGTGTTGGATCAGGTCGCGGCTGCGCTCCTTGTGCATGCGAACATACGCGTGGAGATCGCGGGGCACACCGACTCGACGGGTCCGCGTCAGCTCAACCGACGCCTGTCACAGAACCGGGCCCAAGCGGTCGTGGCATACCTCATCCGGCGGGGCGTACCGCCCTATCGGATGATCGCCCGCGGCTACGGACCCGATAACCCCATCGCGTCGAATGAGACCGAGGTGGGTCGCGCGCGAAACAGGAGAGTCGAGTTGAGGGTGCTGCCTAGTCGGTAGGCAGCAGGGGCCCGCCCAAGGGAGCACCGCTTGAGGCCATGGGCGGTACAGCACTCGACGCGAGCACCGCGAGCGCGGTACGAATACGAAGCCCCCGCCCCCCAGGAGGATCACTGCGAGGCGGGGACTTGCCTTACCATGGGCGGTACAGGAAAAGGACCTGTGACCTCCGGTATGTGAGGCGGCAACCGAACGCCAGCCAGCAACAGCCAGAAACAGCGGGTTTTGTGACCGCTATTGTGACCACGGGAAAGGGTCAACTCACCCCTCAACCCGTACAGGGCTGTGGAAGCGTCGAGACCGACGGCGCGCGGATGCCCACCTCACAGCAGGAAAATGTTGTTCTGCCTGCAGTGGTCGGACATGTCGTCCGGCCAAACGCTCGCCTGAATCTCACCAATGTGCGCCTTGCGAAGGTAGAACATGCAGAGCCGCGACTGCCCGATCCCACCGCCGATCGACAGCGGCAGCTCACCCGCTAGTAGCCGTGTGTGGAAGTACAACTCCTTCCACTCCTCGCACTGGCGGATGGCCAACTGTTGCAGCAGGGACTCGGCATCCACACGGATACCCATGCTTGACAGCTCGAAGGCTGAGTCCAACAGCGGGTTGTGCACGATGATGTCGCCGTTGAGTCCTTTGCGCTGGTCGTCGCCAAGTGAGACCCAATCGTCGTAGTCGGGTGCTCGACCGTCGTGCGGTTCGCCATCGGCCAGCGGGGCCCCGATCCCTCGCACAAAGACTGCCCCGTGCTCGCGGCATGCCTCGGTCTCGCGCTGGGGCGGGGCCAGCTCGGGATATTGCCGCTGCAGATCCTCCGAATGGAGGAATGTGATCTCGTCGGGGAGGACCGGCTCGATGACGGGGTAATGAAAGCACACGTAGCGCTCGGTGCGCCGGATGACGTCATAGATGCGTCGGACAATCCACTTCAGGAACCCAACATTCCGCTCCTCGCGTGCAATCACCCGCTCCCAGTCCCACTGATCGACGTAGAGCGAGTGGGTGTTGTCGAGGGTCTCGCTCGGGCGGATGGCGTTCATGTCCGTATAGAGACCCTCGCCTGGCTCGAAACCCAGCTCAGCCAGTGTCAGCCGCTTCCATTTCGCCAGGGATTGCACCATTTCCAGCCGCGTCCCGCGCAAGCCCTCAGCGGTGAACCATGCTGGCTTCTCCACGCTGTTCAGGTCGTCGTTGATTCCGGTTCCGCCCTTCACGAACAGCGGGGCTGTCACGCGCGTCAGGTTTAGCTCGAACGCAAGGTTGGTCTGGAAAAACTCCTTGATGGCACGGATAGCCGGTTCGGTGTCGCGCGGGTTGAGCAGCGGCTTGTAGTTCTGGGGAATGAACAAGCGGACAGACATGGCAATGACTCCTTTTGCTCTTCACTTGGGCCACCACGACATGCAGGAACGGCGACCTGGCAACAACCCGCTAAGGGGGGTCCGTGAAGCACGGACGTGGCCGACCTGTGGACCCTCACGGCACAAACGCTCTGGGACGATCGAGGGTTGTGCGCGCGGGAACGAAAGAGAGGCTACGATCGCGTCTCGAACGTCGCCCTAAACCGCATCCGCACGCGCACCGGCTTGTCGTCCTTGAGCGCCGGAGTCCACTCACACTGCTCCAACCGTCGCCTTGCCGCACCACGGAATCGTTCCCAGCGCTCCGCCCCGTTGGACCCCCCTTCGACAACAATGGACGCAGGTTCAGGACGACCGTCTCGCCCCAACACAAAAGTCATTGACACGGAGGCCGCGAACCGTTCGGAGTATGTAAGCGTAGGATTGGGATCAAGACACTGGATGAGTCTCGGGCGGGTGTCCACCTGGTCAAGCCTGAGAATCAGGCCAGAACTCGCCGGCACTGGTGCGGGCTCGCTGCTAGGGGTCATGGTCGGCTTGCAGCCGGAAGCCAGAATGGCCAGCGAGACGGCGGCAATGATAACGGGGCGCATACGCCCCTCCTTATAGAGAATGACCGCTATTGAATCAGTACCTAACGTCTGAGGAGGTGGTAAAGGGCGTACACCCTGGGGCGGGGCAGCTGCTCCACGCGCAAGAACGCGCGGCGGAGCGTTACTACAACCCTTGGCAGGGTGGAGATCACAAGGCACAGGCCATCCTGCGATGCTGGTTCCCGGCTGATGCGCCTGGAAACGGTAGACTGGCCCGTCTACAGGTGATCGGGGTGTGGTGAAGGGCGTGGCTGGCTCCTGAGATCGCAGCTCAGAGGGGCGCACAGGACCTAGGAACGCTCTAATCCGCCTTGTTCACGCACTCCCACATCGCTCAGGTCAAACTCCGGCAACACCAGTCCAACATCACTCTTGCGCAGCGAGGCAGCGCGACGACGCTAGTGCTACTCTCTGGTCCGGCGATGGCCTGGTCGGCTGCCGCTGCTCCTACGCCGGTCCAACGACAAGTCCGAATGTCAAGACTCCTGCTTCTCCGTTGCTTTACTGACGGCGGTCCATAAGTTTACACCAGACAGCTCGAAAGCCTCTCGAAGGCACCTATGATACGTCGGTGGCCTTGCAGGCCCTCGCGCCGCCCTGACGCCCTCCACCTGGACGCCCGCCCGACGATGGAACTTGAGACCACCGATGGCAGAGCCGTGTTTGAGGCTCTTGCAGTCCTGGCAGACCGGAGGTGGCAAGATGCAGCCCGGCAGCATCTCAAGCGTCAAGCGGTCTAACTCTCGGTCCCAGATTCCCAACCGGGGTACCGCACCCTCAGCCGCTACTGTTCTGCTTCTCCTCGGGCTCGGCACAGCCGGCTGGCTGGGGTGCAGTGATGCTGTTGACCCAAACGACCTAGTGGTTTCGGTAACCGTAGACCCTCCCTCCCGCCTGCTCACCTTCCTCGGCGACACAGTGCAGCTCACCGCCACCGCTTGGGACGCCCAGGGCAATGCGGTTGCCGGTAAGACATTCACTTGGGAGTCGTCTCACGATGCTACCGCCCAGGTTGACCATTCAGGGGTTGTGACCGCCGTGGCCCATGGATCTGCCACCGTCATGGCCAGCACTGACGGCGCCTCGGGCTCGGCATCGATTACCGTGCACCCCCCGGTAATCGTGACTCCGGCCGGCGCGTCCCTCTCAAGTATCGGTGAAACGCGGACGTTTACCGTTCAGGCATGGGACGCCGACGGCAATCTGATCCCGTCGCCGGCGGTAACCTGGTCCAGCCTCAATCCGAACATTGCGACGATCGACGCAACCACTGGAGAGGCTACAGCTGTGGCAAGCGGCCAGGTGACGATAGCCGCCAAGGTGAATGGACTGGTTGGCTACGCGCTGCTGACCGTGTCAGTGCCCGACGTGGCCGCGGTCTCCTCATGGACCTTCGACAACCCTCCAGCTCCCCCCCTCCGAGCCGTCTGGGGTACCTCGTTGAACGACGTGTACGTCATGGGAAACTGGGGTAGGATCCTGCACTACGATGGGACCGGCTGGAGCGAGATGACGAGCGGGACTACAGTGAATCTCAGTGCCGTGTGGGGTACGTCGTCTGGCGACATCTACGCGGTGGGCGGGTACGCCGGTGGCATTATCCTGCATTACGACGGAACCGAGTGGAGCGAGATGGCGAGCTTGGGCCCGGACCAGCTCCCCTATGCTGTGTGGGGTACCTCATCCAGCGACGTGTACGTGGTGGGAAGGTGCGGTACCATCCTGCACTACGACGGGGCGGGGTGGAGCGAGATGACCAGTGGAACCGATCTGCACCTCTACGGCGTGTGGGGTACCTCATCGAGCGACATCTACGCAGTGGGAAGGTACGCTACGATCCTGCACTACGACGGGACCGAGTGGAGTGAGATCATGAGCATGGGCGGAGGGTACCCAGACTTCAGGGATGTGTGGGGCACGTCATCGAGTGACGTCTACGCGGTTTGGGGAGGCTCGATTCTGCATTACGACGGGACCGATTGGAGTGACCTGGACGCCGGAAGCACAACAATCCTTCGGGGGGTGTGGGGTACGTCATCGAGCGACGTCTACGCGGTAGGTAGCGGCGGCACGATTCTCCACTACGATGGGAGCGGCTGGAGTGGAATCGCAAGCGGGACGAGCGAGACACTCCATGATGTGTGGGTCACGTCATCGGGTGACGTCTATGCGGTTGGGGGAGCCAGCACGATTCTGCGCTGCGCTGGTAACGAGTGCAGTACGATGATAGGCGGCGGAACGGGCTCGTACCTCAGAGATGTGTGGGGCACGTCACCGAGTGACGTCTACGCGGTGGGGGATGCGGGCACCGCACTGCACCATGATGGGAGCGGCTGGAGCGCAATGGCGAGCGGGACGGGCGACTTCCTCAACGCCGTGTGGGGCACCTCATCGAGCGACGTCTACGCTGTGGGACACAACGGCATGATTCTGCACTACGACGGGAGCGACTGGAGTGAGATGACGAGTGGCGCGAGCGAGTGGCTCGGGGGTGTGTGGGGGGCCTCGCCGAGCGACATCTACGCCGTGGCCGATGCGGGAACGATACTGCACTACGATGGATCCGGCTGGAGCGTAATGACGAGCGGCACGAGCGAGTCGCTCCAGGGTGTGTGGGGTACATCATCAAGCAACGTCTATGCGGTGGGTAGTTCGGGCACGATTCTGCACTACGACGGGACCGGGTGGAGTGAGATGACGAGCGGGACAAGCGACTGGCTCTTTGGCGTGTGGGGCACCTCATGGAGCGACATCTACGCGGTGGGTTGGAATGGCACGATTCTGCACTACGACGGGACGGGGTGGAGCCCGATGACCAGTGGCACGGACTGTGACCTCAGCGCCGTGTGGGGCACGTCATCGAGCGACGTCTACGCGGTCGGACGTAACAGAATCATTCTCCACTACGATGGCACCAGCTGGAGCGCGATGACGATTGACACGTCCCCACACCTCGATCTCACAGCCGCATGGGGCACGTCATCAGGTGACGTCTATGCGGTTGGGGGAGCCGGCGCGATTCTGCGGGGGCAACGTTGACCCGTGGCAGTAGGCCCTCCCGCGCCTGCCGACTGAGTCCAGCGTCTCCCAGATGATCCCCTCAGCCTCGACTCCCGCAAGAGCAGGGATCGCATTACGCTGGACATCGCGCAAGCCGTCGAGGCGAATGCGGTAGATCGATTCGTCGTCGTTGTAGGGCATCTGGGAGATCCTGAAGCAGAGGCCGAGTATGATCTCGACCTGATCGTGCACTACAACGAAGGGAAACGGATGCGCCTCGGCACTGCCCGCGTGAGAGTACAACCCTCCGCGTGTTCGGCAATGCATCCGTTGGAGCGGGTCCGACAGCTTCCGGCAGAAAAAGGATAGCACGATCGCCGTCGGCGTGACCATCCCCCGTTTTCGTCCGGATGACCGTGCAGCCGTTTGTGACCGCCATTGTGACCATGGCTCCCGTGGCCTCCGATATTGACGAGGCCCCGCAAGCTCCAACCGCTTACGGGGCCATGGCTTACGTCAAATGGGCGGTACAGGACTCGACGCGAGCCGTGGCGAGCGCGACGCCAATACGAAGCCCCCGCCCCCCAGGAGGATCACTGCGAGGCGGGGACTTCCCCTAACATGGGCGGTACAGGACTCGAACCTGTGACCTCCGGTATGTGAGACCGGCGCTCTAACCAACTGAGCTAACCACCCCAACAACACAAGACGCGTAGACGCCAAGACGCTGGGCTGCCCCCACTAGGCGTCCACGTGTCTCGGCTCGTAATATTGGTGGGCCCTGTAGGATTTGACGCGAGCGCAGCGAGCCCGATGCCACGTCGAAGCCCTCGCGAGCGACGAACCCCACTGCTAGGGCGGGACCCACCCTCGAGTGGGCCCTGGAGGACTCGAACCTCCGACCGACGGATTATGAGTCCGCTGCTCTAACCACTGAGCTAAGGGCCCGTTACGGAGTTGAATATCGCTCCGGCATATGGGGACCGCAACCAGCGTGCGACGCTGCTCGAACGACCCACCACGTGGGTTTGAGGGATGACATACACACCATGCTGAAGCCCGTACGCACCACACTCCGTGGACTCCTGGTGGCGTGGAGTCGGCTGGGACGCGCGCCCGGATGGCACTATCAGGTCGTCGAGCAATGGGGCGCTCGGCTGAACGAACCACAGGGTGTCCCCACCACGCTGGTCAACGGAACCCGCATGCGATGTGATCTCGCAGATCACGTTGAGCGACAGATCTACTTCGTGGGACTGTACGAGCCGATCGAGGCGTACCTGCTGACACGGCTGCTGCGGCCGGGCATGACGTTCGTAGACGGCGGAGCAAACGTGGGCGCCCACACGCTCATGGCGTCGACGGCGGTCGGACCAGCGGGCGCCGTGCTCAGCTTCGAGCCAGTGCCCGCTACCGCCGAGAAGCTGGAAGCCCACGTGACCCACAATCAGCTCGACAACGTGCGAGTGAACCGTGCCGCCCTGTGGCACGAGTCCGGCACGGTGCAGCTGGGGCTGCCCCTGGACAAGCTCGGGAACGTCGGGGCATACACCATCCGAGGAGGAGATCCTGCGTCCACCGTCGACGCACCGGCCGTTCGCCTCGACGACTACGTCCAGCGGTGTGGCATCGAGCGGGTGGACCTCATCAAGCTCGACGTGGAGGGAGCCGAGCTCTTCGCGCTACAAGGAATGCGGCAGGTTCTCGAGCGCCACCGACCGACCCTGCTCGTTGAGATCTGCAGGACGACGTGCCTAAGGTTCGGCTACGAGCCGCAGGCCATCTGGGAGCTGCTCAATGGCGAGTTTGGATATCTGGGATGGGCCATCGGCGAGTCGCGGGCAGCCTCACATGAGATTGCCGATCTGCGCGAGGTCGAGCAGGAGAACGTGCTGTTCGATCGCTGCGACGCGCCGGGCGTACTCTCCGCCCCCTGGGACCTGAAATCCGTGCTCCGATGGGCAAGACGGCGAGACTAGTTCGCTGGCCAGTGTGCCGCAGAGGGCGGCGGGCGCTGCTGCTGCTGGCTGCTCTCGGGCCGCTGCCCTTCCGAGCTATCCAACCGCAGACGTGTGACAAGCTCCGCACCGACCGCACCGCCCTGATCCTCGGCGCGTACGGAGTGAGCCAAGCGGCAGCGATCATCATCCGCCACAACGACTGGTGGCCCAACCCGTCCGCCGGCTTCCACTTCGCGTGGGAGCCGAGTGCAAACAGGCAACAGGACCGCCTGCTGCACGCTGCACTCAGCTATCAAGCATCCCAGCTCGGTGCCTTGGCATGGGACTGGGCCTGCGTCCCCCGTACCACCGCTGGCTGGCTGGGAGGAGCCCTCGGCGTCGCCATCGCCTTGCCCAAAGAGATCGGTGATGCATTCCAGGAAGACCGGGGCTTCTCCGGACCGGATATGCTGTGGACGGTAGGAGGATCTATCCTCCCGGCGCTGCACCGAGCCTGGGCGCCAGCACGCTCCATCCTGGTGAAACTCAACTACTGGCCGTCCGATGAATACCGGAATCGGATAGGTGCCGAGCCCCAGCTCGAAAGCGACTACGCCGGCCAACGCTACTACCTGGCTATCAACCCTGGGCGACTCCCCGGCGGCGCGGGACCTTGGCCCGATTGGCTCGGGCTGGCGTTGGGCCACAGTGTGCCCCACTGGATCTCAGCACCACCTGCTCACCAGTGGTATGTCGCCCTGGATGTGAACTTCAGAGGGATTCCGCTGCGGGCTGAATGGTGGAGAACCGTCGCCACGGTACTGGACCAGTTCCACGTCCCGTTGCCGGGGATTCGGATTCAAGGGGGGGAGGTGACGTTCGGGCTATTCTGAGCAATTCGCGATTGCCGAAGCGCAATTCGCATTTAGCAATTCGTATAGGTGATCAGTCACGAATTGCGAACTGCGAATTGCTTCACTCGGTCACAAATTGCTAATTGCTAATTGCCAATTGCTGATTGTTGCAGTTCTTCGCATAGCTCCAGGTGCGCCTCCACCATCCGACGCAGCGTAAACCGCCGTTCGACGCGCCGCCGACCGGCGCCACCCAGCTGGGCGCGAAGGTCACAATCGCCGGCTAGGCGCTCCATGGCGGCCCGGAGTGCTCCCACGTCGCCGGGGGGAACGACCAGTCCGGTGACGTCGGCCTGGTTGACCTCTCCCACACCGGTGGTCAGCGACGTCGATATCACGGGCTTGGCACAAGCCATGGCCTCCAGCAGCACGATGCCGAACATCTCCGCCGGCGTGGTGCTGGGCAGAACGAAGTAATCGGTGGCCTGGTAGAAGCGCGGCAGCTCCTTCTCATCACGGTGCCCGGCCAAGACCACGCGGTCGCCCACGCGCAACTCCGCGATCTGGAGCTCCAGCCATCCTCGCAGCGGACCGTCGCCCACGATCACCACGTTCAGCTCGGAGCCGGCCACAGCCTGGAGCAGCACACCGAGGCCCTTGTACGACACGAGCCGCCCGACGAACAATCCCACTGCCCCCCGAGATGTCGGTGGGAAGGCATCCGGTCGCGGCGGATGGGCTCGCGGCGCGTAGCGTTGCTCGTCGACAGCGTATGGAATAGCCCGCGCCTTCTCGCGGCCCGCGGCTCCGAGATCCCGGGCGTAGTTCAAGTGCGAGTCGGTCGCCACCACCACCGCCGCTGCCTGGCGCGCGACCAAGCGTGCCACTGGACCATAGGCCAGTCGGGCGAGGCGCTGCCGCTGTACGTCCGAGTGATGAAACACGATGGTCGGCCGCTTGGGGCCGAGGGTGACGGCAAGATCCGCCAGCGGATGCGGTCGGTGGACGTACACCACGTCGGCGGGCCAGCGAGACGCAGCGAGATATCCGCGTGCGATGGGTTGGGACCAGAGAACACCGTGCGTCGGCAGGCGTACGACCACGACGCCATGTCTCGGGGGCTCGGATATCCGCTTGCCGGGGTCCCGCAGCCAACTCGATCCCGTGGCACTGATCACCCGCACGTGATGGCCCTGGCCTGCCGCGCCCCGGGCGAGGCACGCGACCACGCGCTCCAGCCCCCCGGGGTCAGGGGGATAGAACTTGCTGAGGTGGAGAATCCTCACTTGGCGAGGGTCACTGGCGCTTCGATTCGCTTCGCCGCTTCGGCAAGGGTGGGCTGCACGATCTCCAGCAACAGATTGAGGTCCAGCAGCAGCGAGCGACGGCCCAGCCGCCGCCGCAAGTGCAACTCGCCCGTCCAGCCCGCTCCTTCAAACGGGCACACGACTTCCCACTCATCGGGCCGGCGCACCGGCCAGTCTTCCATGAAGGCCCCTTCGTGGAGCCGCCACATCTGTGCTCTCCCCCGCCGGTTGCCAAGGGGGCTCACCATCAACAGCACCTCGTCGAACTCGGATTCTTCCAAGAGGATGGCCAGCCCCTCCTTCAGGTCATCCAGAGACTGCGCTCTGCCGATCCGCTCGGCGGCACGGCGCAGTCCGACATTCACCGCGATCGCCTTGGGCTGCAGGGCCCCCCGCTTGGCCAGTCGCGCCAGCTCGTTCAGCTCGTGCAAGTGGAGAAAGCGGGAGATCATCCATACCCCCGCGCCGATGGCCAGCAGCGCCACCGCGTAGGAGCGAGCAGTGGGGTTGATGAACATCATCGCGGCCAGCGCGAACACCGCGCTGGCGGCATACACGATTCCCACCACCTGCCGTGGTGCGAGCCCCGCACGAGCCAAGTGGTGGTGCACGTGCTCACGGTCGGCCTCGAACACCGGCCGGCCTCGCACCAATCGCCGGAACAGTGTTATCGTCGTATCGAACACGGGGACGCCGAAGGCAATGACGGGCACGGCGATGGCGACCAGGGTGGGACCTTTGGTGGAGCCCTCCACGGCCAATCCGGCTAGGAGGAACCCCGTCACTGTGGCACCGGAGTCACCCAGAAAAGCGCGGGCCGGCGGGAAGTTGAAGGGAAGGAATCCCAGGAGTGCGCCAGCCAGGGCTGCCGTCACGAGACCGATGGCTGGGTGTCCTAGCGCCACCGACATGATGAAGATGGCGGTGGCGGCGAAGAACGCTGAACCGGCGGCCACACCGTCCGCACCGTCGAGCAGGTTGAAAGCGTTGGTGATGCCGACCAGCCAGACGATCGTGATCAGGGGAGCCAGCAGGCTGCCGAGACTGAACGCGCCAACCGGGACAGAAACCGACTCGATGCGCAGCCCGAGAGCGTACACCCCCGCGGCAATCACGATCTGCAGCCCGAACTTCACCTTAGCCGCGAGCGGCCGGATGTCGTCGACGACGCCGAGGATGAGGATGGCTATGGCACCGAGGGCGACAGCTCCAATGGCCTGGGAGGTTCCCAGGAGCGTTGCTCCGGCTGGGGTGAACACCACGCCGACCAAGAGCAGTGCCGCAGCACACCCGACGGCGATCGTCAGACCGCCGATCCGTGGGATCGGTGGCTCCCGAGTGTCGTCTAGGGCACCGAGCCGCAGGCCCACCGCGGCCATCAGAGGCGTACATAGGAGCGCGATGGCCGCGGCAACCACGAAGACAAGGAGGTATGAACCCACGCGCTATGACCTCACCGTACCCAGCACGACTCAAACAGTGCTGCCGGTGACTCCGTTGTCAACCGTAGCTCGCACCTCCACCCGCGTACCGCGCACCGCGCACCTTGCGTTCGCAGTCAATCCCGCTCCCCGCTCCCCGTGGGCGGATCGGCGGTTCAGCGGTTCGGCGGTTGCCCCGCGCACCGCGCACGGCGCACCGCGCAGTCCGCCGTGAAGCCCTTCCACAAGCTGCTCTCAGTGCGTCTGGTGGGGTGGTCCGTTTCCGGGGCCGCGAGCCACGCGGTCTTCGGCGCAATCACGACCATTGTGCTCGCCAGGGGGCTGGGCCCCGAGGGATTGGGCGCCTACGGCGTGTTCTTGGCAGTGGCGTTCCTGCTCAATCAGCTGGGCAGCCTGGGACTCGGCACCGCCTACGTGCGCCTCGCCACGCCGCAGTTCCAGGCCGCGTCAGAGGTCCGGACCGTGAGCTGGACCTTTTTCTACGCCCGGGGCTTCGCTGTCGGCGGATTGGCGATCCTGGCGCTCCTTTCCGGCGAGCTGGCAAACCGCATGTTCGCCGGCGCAGGCGCGGTCCGTGCGTATCTCCTGCCCGGCGTGGCAGCGGCGGTGCTCATGGCTGTCGGTGATCACTACAGCGAGGTGCTGAGGGCACGGCTCGCCCACCGCAGTGCCGCCACGGTGCGGGCCGTAATGGCAGCAGCCCGCACGTTGGCATACCTCACGCTACTCTCTGTCGATGCCCTGACCGTCTCCAGCGCCATCACTGCGGCCGTGCTACTGGTGGCGGTGGAGTCCGGTACACTCGCCACGTTGGGGCATCGGGGAGTCCAGCTGTGGCCCCCTGTCCGCCCCCAGCTCAGGCGGGAGTGGATCGCGTTATCGTGGTGGCTCTTTCTGACCAGCGCCACAACCGCGCTGTTGACGCATACCGACACCCTGCTACTGGCGACCCTCGGTGGCTCGGCCGAAACCGGGCTCTGGGTGGCCGCAAGCCGATTGGTGAGCCCAATCCCACTGCTCGTCGGGGCGTTGTGGAGCGTGGTGCTGCCGATCTCCATGGCCCTCACCGACCCCGGCAAGCTCGAGCGTTATCTCGCCTGGTCTGGGCACACGGCCGTCGTCAGCCTGGCCCTGGCAGCCGTGGGGACACTCATCGTGGGACCGATTGTCACCCTGCTGTTCGGCGACTCATACGTCTCAGCCATCGCTGCCGCGCAGTGGCTGCTCGTCGGTTTTGGGCTGAACGTGGCTGCCGTGCTGTACGGAGGGCTGATTCACCGATTGGGGTTGGAACGCGCTCTGGCGGGACTCAGTGTAATCCTCCTCATAGGCAACGGCATAGGTGACCTCGTTCTCATCCCCCTCTACGGCGCCGCTGGGTGCGCGGCAGTCACCACCGCCGTGATGTTCGTCGGTGCGGCCTGGACGGTGTGGCGGGTGGAACGGGCACGGGAGACCTTGCTCACGGAAGTGCCGCCACCCCCGAACGGGCCGGAACGCATCACGGACGGGAATACGATGCCAACCGAGCCGTGAGCCAGGTGAGCCCGGCCCCGTCTCCCCACGAGGATTCCAGCCACCGAAGCTTCCTTCCGCCACGGAATCCCCTAGGTTGTTGGGGGAGCAGGCTATGCGATACCTGATTCTGTTGGCACCCTTCGTCGCTGCCCTCATCGCGCTCCGCATGCGCGACCGCCTCACCGCCATGCTGGTCTTCTTCGTGTACCTCTCGGTCGAGGGCTTCCTCAAGCTGGTGGCCAACTATCACCCGGTGATCCACATCGGGGTCGACATCGTGCTGTGGATCGTGGTCGCCGCATGGGTTGCCGTGGCGCTGCTGCAGCGTCGGTCCCGGCTCCCCCACGTCCCCTTCTTCATGCTGCTCGCCTTTCATGTCGTGTGGGTGGTGCTGTTGGTGTTCAGCCCGTACACCGCGAGTCTATTCGTCGGCGTCGCCTCCTGGAAGGTGCACCTCTCGATGATCCCGTTGTACTTCATCGGGTACCTCGTAGCGGCAGATCAAGACGCACCTCGACGGTTCATGCGCGTGCTGACCATCTTCTGGTGCGGTGCCTTCGCCATCACCGTGCTGCAGTACGTCGGCGGGCCGGGTGGACTGCTGGACCTCGGTCAACCGTACATGTCTCGTCTGGCGCACTTTCACGAATGGCGACCCTTCGGTACCACTGCGCTCCCCGGCGGCGAAGCCGTGTTCGCACTGGTGGCCCTACCCTTCGCCCTGTGCCTGGCGCTCCGCGGGGATTACTCGATGCGCAACCCGTGGATCATCGTGACGCTGGTCGGCAGCCTCGTGGTGTTCTTCATCTCCGGCGGACGACAGGTCTTCCTGGGAAGTCTCATCGTGGTCCTGACCATGTTGGGCCTGCAGCTCCTGCGGGGTCGTGGCCGGGCCGCTGCCACCCTGGTGGCGCTGGTAGTCGTGGGTGGCAGTTCCTGGCTCGTGGTCCGGGAGTACCTCCTTCCGGAGGCACAGCAGGCCTTAGAGGAGGCAACGGGGATTCCGGACATCTGGCGCGAGCGCAGCACGGTCGAGCGGTTCGAGACGCTCCTCGAGGCCAGCACATACGCCGAGGCCCGCCGCGGCGGATTCGGCATGATCTGGGACCGGGCCACCGCGTTCCCGTTCGGTGCCGGACTGGGGCGGACAGGGTCAGCTGCTTCGGCGCTGGGCGAGCAGCTTACCCAGGATCGCCTGGGGAGGATGATTCAAGAGCGCTATGGATTTCAGGACAACTTCTTCGCGGCAATGCTCGTAGAAACGGGCATCCCCGGAACCGTGCTCCTCACGACGATCGTTGTGGGCCTGGGATTCCTTGCACTTCGCCTCGCTCGTCGCGCACCGAACCCTCAAGACAGCGCGTTTGGAGCGATGGTGACGGGATATGTGATGGCGATACTAGTGATGTCGTGGGGATCTCAGCCGCTCTTGGCAAATCCGACGCTGCCCTTCTTCTGGTTCCTGGTGGGGATGGCGAGCCGGCGACTGCACGTGATGGAGGCCGAAGCCGCTCCTGAGCCTGCGCCGCGGTCAGACCTCCTTCCCGTCTCCGCCCATGATTGATGTCGGCGGTTCGGCGGTTCGGCGGTTTGGCGGATCGGCGGTCCCACCGCGCACCGCGTACCGCGCACCTTACGTTCGTTGTCACTCCCGCTCCCCTCTCCCCGCTCTCCATCGGCGGTTCGGCGGATCGGCGGATCGGCGGTCCCACCGCGCACCGCGTACCGCGCACCGCTACCTGACTTGTTCGGCATCTTGTTAGAGGTACCTTGAAGGCCGGGCGGGGGTTGGCGCTGCTATGCCTCGTGGTCGTCGGGCTCTGCTTAGCGTGGTATCCCCCCGCCATCGCGATTGAAGACGAGGCCGCCTACCTGGCCCAGGCCAGGATCTTCGCTCGCGGTGACCTGGTTGGCACTGAGCCCCTAGATCGGACCATATCCATGCAGCAAACGGCGGATGGCGTGGCTGCGAAATATCCGCCCGGTCACCCGGCACTGCTCGCGCTATCGCAGAAGGGACCCTGGCGCATCGCGTTCGCCGTGCCCCTGGCGGCGCTCATCCTCACATGCCTGCTGGCTGCCCATGCGCTGCAACGTGATGGATACGCCTCGCTCTGGGCGGCACTGATCCTACTGCACCCCACCTTGCTACTGTACTCGCGAACCCTCATGGCCGAGCTGACGGCCGCCCTGGTGATCACAGCCGGATTCGTGTGGAGCGATCCCCGTCGTCCCAGGCCGTTGCTCGCGGGCTTGATGCTGGGCGCTGTACCAGTGGTGCGGACCGCATTACTACCGGTGGCCCTCTTCCTCGGCGGCTTGCTGATCTGGAGACTCTGGAGAAGCGGTAGACGGGACGCCGCGGTTCGGGCCGTCGCTGCGGCGCTCGTGCCCCTCGTCGCCCTCGGCATTTACAATCTGACCGTGTTCGACAACCCGATCGAGACGCACGCACAGGTCACGGGCTATTTCGACTTGGCATCCGCACCGGCTCGCCTTGTCTTCTACCTCGTGGCCCTGAACCTGGTGTGGCCGCTCCTTGCCGTCGGCGTCTTTCTCTCCAAGCACGAGCGGCGCCTGGAAGCACGGGTGATCTCGATCCTCTGCCTCGCGCTGTTCGGAGCGTACTACTTCGTGGACCGGCGCTTCGGGCTGCCTGCCGATCTCGTGGTGGGGCTGCGGTTCTTTGCGCCGGTGGTTCCGTTGCTCTGCATCGTGTACGCGGAACCGCTACGGCGGTGGCTCACACTGGTGAAGCAGCGGAGGGCAGTGGCCGTCGCGGCGCTCGGGTTGGTGCTGGCGGCGGATGCCTTGCTGGTCGTCCGGCACCAGGATTACCTCGAAGAAACCGCGCGACGGCGGGACCTCGCGGTGTCTGCCGCCAAGTCGGCCGATGTGGTGCTGGCCCACGGCAGCGCGGCAGAGCTGCTGAGCCCGGCCTGGGGAGCGCCGCCCTTCGCCCTTGTCGACAGTATCGATGACTTGCTCCAGCAGGCAGAGGACGCTGCTTCGGCAGGATCCAGAACGGTCGTCGTGGCACAGGGTGCAGCGGCTGATTCCCTCACCCAACTCACCGCCCGTCCGCACCAATCCATTCCCGGACTCACGCTCGTGTTGCTCGAGCCGTCAGCAACGGCACCGCCCCCGTGAAGCGTCGTCGCGTGGTACTGGTGATGACGGAGCCGCCCCTCCCCTTTGGGAACGCGGCGGCCCGCTGGTACTACGTGCTGTTGAAGGGACTGGTGGAGCGCGGCCATCAGGTCACTGCCCTGGCCGCCGCTTCACAGCAGGAGGACGTGGTCGCGGCAGCCGACCTGTTCCCGGCAAAGCACTACGATCTCCGTTGCTACCGCCACTTCTCGCGGCGGGGGATCGCCGGCAAGTGGCAATCACTGCGGCGCCCGCACTCTTACTTGTTCGCACCGGAGCTCCGCCGGGACCTGAAACGAGAGCTCTCCACCGGGATCGACGTCCTGCACCTGGAACACAACTGGAGCGGCTGGCTAGGGCCCGACGCGACGTCCCCCTCGATCCTAGCAGTGCACTATCTGGTACAGATTGACCTAGCAGAGATGCCGGCGTCTTCTATTGGCGATCGACTCCGCAACATGGCGATATGTCGGGCAGAGCGGCGCTTGCTCCGGCGATATCGCACCATCGCGACCGTGACACCAGCGCTCGCGGCGCGGGTTCGAGAGATCGCTCCCAATGCCACGGTGCACACGGTGCCCCTGGCCTTCGACATATCCCTCTACCCGTTCGAGCCGGAGCCACCACGACGCGGTACGCCCGTCGTGAGCTTGATTGGCTCGTTCGCCTGGCAGCCGACGTACACTGCGGCAGAGCGGCTAGTAACACGGCTCTGGCCTGAGATCAGTCGCCGAGTACCGGACGCACGGCTTCAGATCGTGGGTAGGCAGGCTGGTCGCGCCGTTGCAGCACTTGGAGCCATCCCTCACGGCACGATTCACGAGGACGTGCCCGAGATCGCACCGTACTTTCAGAACACGGACGTCATGCTGTACGCACCTCTCCGTGGAAGCGGGATGAAAGTGAAGGTGATGGAGGCGTTTGCCTTTGGCACCCCGGTTGTGACGACCACAGACGGGATCGAGGGCATCCCCGCGGAAGATGGCATCCATGCCGAGATCAGCGACAATGACGAAGAGTTGATTGAGCGGACCGTCGCGCTGCTGCAAGACGGCGAGCGCCGCCAGCAGCGGCGACTCGCTGCCCGGAAGCTCATCCGGGAGCACAGTGACCCGACGAGAGTGCTCGAGATTCTCGAGGGGGTCTACGACGCGTGCGCATAGCGTTTGACGCCCGGTCCCTCGCGTCCCCGGTCATGCGAGGGTGGGATCGATACACAACCGGCCTGGTCCGTGCTCTCGTCGATCTCGGCGTCGAGGTATCACTGCTCCATCGCGATGCCCATCCGTTGCACCCGACGCACGTCGCTGATCTCGACTGCGAGGTCGTGGGGTTGCCGGACAGGGGCGGACTATGGTGGGAGCAGGTCACGGTTCCCCGCACTCTGCGCGCTCGGGGGTTCGATCTCTATCACGCCCCAGCCGAGCATGGCGTCCCGCTGCACGCAACCAGACCGCGCGTCCTCACCATCCACAGCGCGACGGTGCACAGCTATGTCGACCTCGTGCGGCGAGGTGTCCTCCAGGGCCCGGTGCAGGCGTATCTCGGTAAGGACGCGAAGGGTGGTTGGAGCGCCACCGGCCTCTACTGGCGACTCCAGGTCCGGGCCGCCGATCACATTCTCACGCCGTCCCGATTCTGCCGGGCCGAAGTGGTAAACCTCCTTGGCGTGCCTGAAGACCACGTCACTGCCACGCCCCTCGCCGTGCATCGCCAGTTCCTTCGTCAGCCATCTCCCCCGTCGGTTCGAGAGCGCGTACTCGAAGAGCTGGGCGTGCGCTCGCCCTACCTCCTTTACGTGGGCGGGTACGAGCCCCACAAGAACGTACCCGGAGTGCTGCGCGTATTCGCCACGGTCCAGCAGCAGCGACCTGACCTGACCATCGTGCTGGTCGGATCCAAGTCCGTGCCCGGAGATCTCCCGGCTTGCGCCCAGTCCCTTGGTCTCTCGGAGGGGGACGATGTCGTGTTCCTGCTCGACTTGGGGACCCGGCTCACAGACCTGTACGACGGTGCCGCGGCCTTTCTCACCCTGTCATGGCGTGAGAGCTTTTGTCTGCCGGCCCTGGAGGCGATGACGCGAGGCCTGCCTGTCGTATGCAGCTCCTGGGGGGCAGGTCCCGAAGTGGCGGGCGACGCGGGCATGCTGATGGATCCCCGGGATGAAGGCGCCGCGGCCGCGGCCGTATTGCACGTGCTTTCAACCGAACGGCGCAATGAGCTCCGGGACCGTGTGCGACAACGGGCAGCCATGTTTAGCTGGACCAAGACGGCGCAACAGACATTACGGGTGTACAATCGACTCGTGGGGAAGTAGGTGTGAGGTGCGAGGTTCGAGGTGCGCGGTAAGCGGTGGATCACTAGTGGGGAGCGGGGAGAGGGGAGCGGGACCGACAACGAAACGTAGGTGCGCGGTACGCGGTGTGCGGTAGGACCGCCGATCCGCCGAACCGCTGATGGAGAGAGGGGAGCGGGACTGACAATGAACGTATGGTGCGCGGCACGCGGTGCGCGGTAGGACCGCCGATCCGCCGAACCGCCGATCCGCCGATGGGGAGCGGGTAGAGGGGAGTGGAGGCAGCGTGCCGTTAGCAACCAGTATCCTCATCCCCAGCTTCCGCAGACCCGAGCGGGTGACGAGGTGTCTCGAGAGCCTCGGCAGTCAGACCACGCTCCCAGACGAGGTGATCGTGGTTTGGCAGGGAGACGATGTTGCAACCCGGGATGCGGCGGAACGTCTAAAGGGCACCCTTCCCTATCAGCTCCGGACACTGCACTCACCCAAAGTTGGAGTGGTGCCAGCAGAGAACACTGCCGTCCAGGCTGCGTCCGGTGACATCGTGCTGCTCATAGACGATGACGCCACGGCCCCGGAAGATTGGATCGAGCGGCACCTTCGCCACTACAAGGACCCCACGGTGGGTGCCGTCGGCGGCCCGGCCGACAACTTCTTGCCAGATGGGAACGCGTATCCCACACACGCGGCGGAGCCCCAAGGCCGTCTCACCTGGTACGGCAAGACCATCGGCAACATGCACGACCAGCCGGAGACATGGCGTAGCCGTCAGCCCACGGAGGCCCACCACCTGGTTGGCTACAACCTGAGTGTTCGACGGCCAGCGGTGAAGATCTTCGAGGCGGGACTCAGACCATATTGGCAGCTCTTCGAGCTGGATGCGTGCCTCCAAGTCCGAGCAGGTGGCTACCGGGTACTGTTTGACTATGGAATCGTGGTGCACCACTATCCCACCAACCCGGCGTACGCCG
>JABAOF010006532.1_pt3 | contig 20820 bp, 17 predicted proteins | sample 7062171 | NCBI WGS metagenome assembly JABAOF01 (sample SAMN14538628, study PRJNA623070) | marine sediment metagenome | biome: marine biome [ENVO:00000428]; feature: marine pelagic biome [ENVO:01000023]; material: deep marine sediment [ENVO:00002113] | place: India: Gulf of Khambhat ...
CTCGATCCGGAGTGCCAATGTGCCACCTGCCAAGATCACAGCCGCGCCTATCTCCGCCATCTCCACAAGGCAAAGGAGATCCTCGCCGCCACTCTCATCTGCTATCATAATCTATATGTGTATCAAAGTCTGATGAAAGATATCCGCGCCGCCCTGGCGCAAAACAGGTTCGAGGAGTTCTGTCGTGACTTCGAAAACAGAGAAGAAAAAGTCCAAACAGATCTGTCTGAATGATGTTACCGGCCGCGCCGATGTGCAGGCCTATGTGCGCAAGGCTGACAGCAATATGGAGAAAATCGGCTACACTGAACACGGCTTTCGCCACAGCGGACTTGTGGCGGAGCGGGCGAGACGCCTTATAGAACAACTGGGTCACGATGGTCGGACCGGCGAATTAGCCGCCATCGCCGGCTATCTGCATGATATCGGCAACTGCGTCACCCGCTACGACCATGCTCAAGCCGCGGCCATGATCGCCTATCAAGTGCTGTCGGACATGAAGATGCCGCCGGAGGAACTGGTGGAGATACTCGCCGCCGTCGGCAACCATGAAGAAGAATATGGGGAGCCTTTCGGAACCGTGGCCGCCGCCGTGATTATCGCCGACAAGTCGGATGTGGCGCGTTCCCGCGTGCGTGACATCCATCCCGCCCGCTTTGATGAACACGACCAGATCAACTACGCGGCGAAGAACTCGACACTCGCCGCCGACCCCAGAGAACGCAAGATAACCCTCTCTCTGGAAATCGACACCACCATCGGCTCCATCATGCAGTATTTCGAACTCTTCATGAGCCGCATGATAATGTCCCGCCGCGCCGCGGAAGCCTTGGATTGCCACTTCAGCCTTATAATCAATGATACGAAACTTCTCTAGGCGGAAGGTGTTTTGCCGCGCAGAGCGCGAAAACCACAGAAAGGTGGGTGAATTCTCATGCAAGAGACAAGCGCTGAAAAGAAGTCCGGTTCTCGACTCACTCTGAAACAAATCGGTTACCTCCTGCTGTTGATCCTCTGGGTTGTGGGACTGCTTATGATCCTCATAGGCAACGCGAAGATGTCCAACGCCAAGAAAGCGGTGGAAGCCGCCGACGCCCGCAGTGTCCAGGCCACCACCATGGCCGCGGAAATGGCGTGGCAGAGAATACAGGACGGACGGGGCCTGGCGGAGGTAAACGATATCCGCGGCGCGGACCAGAAACTGAAAGCCGCCTCCGAATTGATAGACATCATGCTGGCGGTGGCCCCGCCGGCAAAACAGACCGCCGCCCGTGACGCAAGAGCCAGCATAGACGAAGCAAGGGGTAAGCTCACCTCTGACAAAGAGGCCGTGGACGGACTCCTCAGCAAAGCCGGCCAAGCCCTCTACGAACTGAGCGGAAAAACCACCGGCTCCTGAAAACCGAGGAAACTTCATCCGCAGATTCTTGCCCTGAGTCGAATCGAAACAAACAACTCCTGTCGGGCATTGCTACTTTCATAGTTGTCAAACCGGACGTAGGCACCAGAGCCGGGTTCATTGGAGGCCGACGATGAGGCTTCGCCGCTGTGCAAAATGGGCAATCGCTGTAGCGTTCTTAGCGTTCTCGGTGGCTTGTTCCGGTATCGCGTTGGGCACGTGTTTAGAACACAGCGAGGACGCAGCCCGGGATAGTGAGGTACGGAAAGCTACGCCCATGACGTGGCTGAAGCTGGAGTCTGCTGGGGGTTCAATGCCCTCCTATCAGAGTTTGACCATCGACACCGAGGGAGGAGTTAGGGCCGTGTTGAGATGGCCCCGTCAGAATCTATACGTCGGCACCTTTGAGCTCGTACTCACGGAGGAGAGGCTGGCCGAACTCAGAGAGGCTGTGCGCCGCGCCGATCTGTTCAATCTGAAAGACGATTATCCGCCGGCAACAGGCATTCATTGCCTTACTTGGGTGGAAATAATGGTGGTAAGCGAGTCAAATCTGAAGCGGGTTCGGGCTACTAACGAATCGCCAGTCTATCCTCCCGGATTGAAGACGCTCTTTGACTTAAAGAGTCGGCCACTGCCGGGGACAGGTCACCCAGGGGGAGTGTTATCCCGCTTGATCTCCGAGGTATCTGCTCATCCAGTTGCCGCCATCGGGGTGGGGATCGAAGTTCAAAAACACTCGTTTCGCGTTGGTGAGGAGATCAATGCGGCTCTTGTCGTAAAGAACGTGGGAAAGCAACCCGTTGTGCTGCCCTCCCTGGATTGTGAAGAAATCGCGCGAGGCTATATGCGTGTTGAGTTGCGCCATGTTCCACTTCCTGCAGAGGAGATGGCCGAAGGGCTTGCTAGTGCGCATATCGAGTTCGGGCCATTGATTGGACCGCGACTGCGTGGGGCATTGAGCGATCGAGCAAAGGCTGATCTGAAGAACATGGTGCGCATAGAGCCCGGTGGCGAATGGCGGATTCCTATGCCAAAGGCACTGGTTGCACCATCATCAGGGGAATATGAGCTCGTCGGCTCACTGAGAACTAGACTATATTTCAGCCACTCCATCGTGGAAAAAGAACTGGGGGCGAGTCCTGTATCTGGCTGGACAGCACCCAAGCCGGTTCGACTGACCGTCGTCCCCGAATGAATCTGTTTGTTGGGCAGGACCTCGCGTCCTGCCATCTCCTCTGCAGGCCGGGATCCCCGTTTGTCCTGAGCCTGTCGAATGGCTGTCCCGCCGGATGAAGTCCTCGAGGCCCGGAACGGAGTCCGCTCAAGAGTAGCGTATCCGTCAGGACCGGCAAAACAGGCGAATGTCATTCGCCCGCCTTTACCCCATTTGCGCCTTGTCAAGCCCTGCTTCGAGAAGTAGAATAAGGCGGGAGAAGGAGCCATGTCCGGTCACTCAAAATGGGCAAATATCCGCCTGCGTAAAGCCTCTCAGGATGCGCGCAAGGGCAAACTTTACGGCAAACTCTCACGGGAGATCATCGTCGCCGCCAAGGAGGGCGGAGGCAATCCCGACACCAACGCCCGGCTGCGAACCACCATCCAGAAAGCCCGGGAACTCGGCATGCCCCAGGACAACATCAAGCGCGCCATCCAGCGGGGCACCGGAGAAATCGAAGGCGCCACCTTTGAGGAGATCTCTTATGAAGGCTACGGGCCCGGCGGAGTCGCCCTGCTCATCCGCGCCCTCACGGAAAACCGCAACCGCACCGTCGGCGAGGTCCGCTCCACACTGACCCGCTATGGCGGAAACCTTGGGGCGGCCGGCTGTGTCTCCTACATCTTCGACAACAAGGGTGTAATCATCGTAGGGAAGGATCAGGCGGACGAAGATACCCTGATGGAGGTCGCCCTGGAGGCGGATGCCCTGGACGTTCTTACCGAAGGAAACTCATATGAGATAACCACCGCACCCCATGATGTGGAAAAGGTGAAGGAGGCATTGCACGCTAAACGCATCACTCCCGAAAGCGCGGAAGCCACCCTCGTCCCCAGCACAAAGGTGGCCTTGGAAGGCAATGACGCCCAGCGGGTGCTGAAATTGATGGAGGCTCTGGAAGACCTGGATGATGTCCAGCAGGTGTACTCCAACTTCGACGTATCTGACGAAATGCTCGAAGCAGTAGCCGCGGGCGGCTGAGATTTGACAGTTGTGAGTTCAGAGTTCAGAGTTGAGAGCCGTACCGGGTTCTCGATTGTGAACCCTGAATTCACTTTCCGCGGTGGAGATTTTGAACTACAGCAACCTGCTTGGCACGGTCGCGCGGCCGTGCCGCTACACCAATTCCGAATGGAATTCTGTCCGCAAAGATCATTCCAAAGCCAAGGCGCGCTTTTGCCTTTGCTATCCTGATGTTTATGAGGTGGGCATGTCCCACCTCGGCCTGAAGATACTGTATCACATCCTCAACTCCCATCCCGATTATCTGGCCGAGCGCGCTTTCGCTCCTTGGACTGATATGGAGGCGGCCTTGCGAGAAGCCGGCCTGCCGCTCATCAGCCTCGAATCATCTGTGCCCTTGCGGGATTTCGATGTCATCGGTTTTACCCTGGCTTGTGAACTCACCTACACGAACCTGTTTACAATGCTGGACCTGGGCGGCATCCCTATAAGAGCCGCGGAGCGCAAAGACGGCGACCCCATCATTCTCGCCGGAGGCCCCGGAGCCAGCAATCCTGAGCCGCTCGCCGATTTTCTGGACGCCGTTGTCCTCGGTGAAGCGGAGGAAGCCATCCTGGAGATCGCCGAGGTTGCGGCAAAACATCCTCCCTCCAAAGATCGCAAGGGCTTATTGCAGCAGCTCGCCCAAATCTCCGGTGTCTATGTGCCGAGTCTCTATCAGCCGGAATACAGTGATGACGGCAGATTCGCGGCGATTACTCCGCGCAATGGAGCGCCGGAGCGGATACGCTGGCGGGTAATAGAGGATTTCGACTCCGCCCCTTATCCGGTCCGCCAAATCGTTCCCTATCTGGAGACAGTGCACGATCGCATCGTACTGGAGATAATGCGAGGCTGCACCCGTTCCTGCCGCTTCTGCCAGGCGGGAATGATCTATCGCCCCACCCGCCAAAGAAGTGTCACCACTTTGTTGGATCAGGCGGAAAAGGCCATCGCCGCCACCGGCCTCAGCGAGATATCCCTGCTCGGATTCAGCAGCCCGGATTTCAACGGGATAGAGGAACTCATAGACGGACTCATAGAGGCCCATGCCGGACAGAGAGTAAGCGTTTCCGTACCTTCCTCGCGGACTGACACCTTCACTGTGAGCCTGGCGCAGAAACTCGCCCGGGTGCGCCGGCCGGGGTTGACCTTTGCTCCCGAGGCCGCCACCCAAAGACTGCGAAATGTTATCAACAAACAGGTCACTGAGGAGAACCTTTTCGACGCGCTGGAAGCCGCCTTTGACTCCGGTTGGGGTGGAATGAAACTCTACTTCATGATAGGTCTGCCCACCGAGGAAAAAGAAGATGTGGAGGCCATTGCAGATTTGCTGGAGCGCGCGGTTTCGCTGGGAAAGAAGAAACTGGGGGTGCACAAAGGGCGGCTGAGAATCTCCGTCAGTGTGGGGAATTTCATCCCCAAACCTCACACTCCTTTTCAATGGTGGGGACAGGAGGCGGCGGAGAGCCTGGAGGAGAAACAGGCTTATCTGCGAAGCGCGGTGCGGACGCGGCGAGTCCGTCTCTCCTGGAGTGATATAGAGATGAGCCGCCTGGAGGCGGCCATCACCCGCGGAGACCGTAAACTCGGCGAGGTGCTGCACGGGGCCTGGCAGGCTGGAGCGCGCTTTGACGCCTGGGCGGAGTGTTTCCGGCCCGAACTGTGGCGTCAGGCCTTCGAAAATGCGCGCCTGGAGTGGAAGGATTATGCTAACCGGCATATCCAATTCGAGGAGCGTCTTCCCTGGGACCACCTCGACTATGGAACGACGAAGGAGTTCCTCTGCCGCGAAGCGAATGCCGCCCTTGAAGGCGCGCTTACCCCGGATTGCCGGGTAGATGTCTGCGCCGACTGCGGCGCCTGTCCGCGAAGTTCGACCTTCGCAGGAAACTGATACTATGCAAGAGATCATCTGCCGCTTTTCCAAAGGCGAAGAAGTGAAATGGGTCTCCCATCTGGAGACCATGCGGCTACTGGAGCGGGCCCTGCGCAGGGCACAGATTTCTATCGCCTATACCCAGGGTTTCAACCCTCGTCCCCGCTTGGCGATGGGCCCCGCCCTTCCGGCGGGGATGACCAGTGAGGCCGAACTCGTCGCTTTCTTCCTCTCTCGAAAGATGGACCCGGATGAACTCAAGCAGCGATTGAATGAGCAGCTACCGACCGGATTCGCCCTCCAGACCACCTGGGCCATACCCGGCTACAGGAAGAAACAGACCCTGGGTGACATTGACACCGCCGAATACATCATCATAGTAAAAGGGCCTGTGGAGGCCGAGGAACTGGAGCGGAGGGCGGTCGGCCTGCTTTCTTGCAAAGAGATTCCATTGACTCGGCAAAGAGAAAAGAAGACTCAGCACATAGACCTCAGGCCCTGGATCCTGGCGCTGACAGTGTCCGAGATGAAAGGCGCAGCGGAGATAAAGATGACTCTGCGCACCGGCAGCACAGGCGGCGCCAGACCTCAAGAGGTATTGGAGCAACTCGGAGCCGCGGGCCCGGAATGGGAGGTGTCTTGCCATCGCAAGGCCCTTTACGCGGGGCGCAGCGAAGAGCGGACCAAAGCGCGTGGAGTGCGCTTGCGTGGTCTGCACCGCGGACAGGCCGATCACCGAAGAGAACGGCAGGCGCGCGGCGGGAGATAATCTGATAATCTATGATGAGCGGAGTGTTGACCTACAAGGTCCTGCGGCGTACGCTCGCTACTGTGAAAAGAGATAACCTATGAAAAGATCCTCCAAGACGAAGAAAGAGATATTAGTAAGCGCGGGCCCCCTGGAATCGCGTGTGGCGATTATGGAAGGAGGCCGCCTCGCTGAATTCCATCTGGAGCGGGAACCGCGTATCGTCAGCAACATCTACAAAGCGCGGGTAACCAGCGTCTTGCCGGGCATGGAGGCCGCCTTCGTTGATATCGGAGCGGAGAAACACGCCTTCCTCTCCGCGGAGGAGACCCTCTATGAATATCGCGAAGAGGGGGAGAAAGAATCCATGGCTCCCCGCCAGTCACAGGGCAAACCGCTCGGAGGCATCGCGGTCGGCCAGGAGGTCTTGGTCCAAGTCAACCGCGCCGCCGTAGGCACCAAGGGTGCCCGCGTCACTACGCGGCTGGCACTTCCGGGGAGATACCTGGTCTTGCTCCTAACTGACAGCGGTCGAGTAGGGGTTTCCCGCAGGATCGAATCAGAGAAAGTCCGCCAGCGGCTGCGGGAACTGGGAGAAGAACTCTGCCCTCGCGAATACGGGCTGATTCTGCGCACCGAGGCGGAGGGAGCGCGCAAATCCCAGATTCAGCGAGACATGGAGTTCCTGCTGGAACTGAAAAAGCGCCTTTTCGACAAGGCCTCCAGTCTGCCCGCTCCGGCCCTGGTGCACCAGGACCTTCCTCTCGTTTTCCAGATAATCCGCGACCATTTCAACTGGGATGTGAGCCGGCTGCTGGTTGATTCCGAAGAGGTTTATAGAAGCGCCCTGGAACTGGTCGAGGTGGTCGCGCCCCGGCTCAAGAAGAGAGTCGCCCTTTACAGAGAGGAACCGGGGATCTTCGAAGATTTCGGAATAGAGGATGAAATAGCCCGCCTGTGGCAGCGAAGAGTCTGGCTGAAGGCGGGGGGCTATATCAGCATTGACCAGAGTGAAGCCCTCTGCGCTATTGATGTCAACACCGCCCGCTACACAGGCAAGGCGAAAAGCGGCCTGGCGCAGACCATTCTGAAGACAAATCTCGAGGCCGCCGCGGAGATCGCCAGACAACTCCGCCTGCGGGACATCGGCGGCTTGATTGTGGCCGACTTCATAGACATGAAGAGCGCCGCCCATCGGGCAAAAGTACTGAAGGCCTTCCAGGAGGCCGTCGCCAGGGATCGCGCCAAATCCAGAGTGCTTTCCATCAGCCCCCTGGGCATCATTGAGATGACCCGCAAGAAACATGGAGAGAGCCTGCTCGGAAAGGTCTCCGTAACCTGTCCGGAGTGCGGCGGGTTGGGACGTGTCCCCAACTCGCTCACCATCTGTTTCCAGATACAACGAGAACTCCGCCGCAAGGCGAGAGAACGCCCAGCCGGCGCGCTGGCCGTCTGGCTCGGCCCGGAGGTGGCCCTCCTGCTGATAGGCGCGGAGGGTGAACAGGCGAAACAACTTGCCGGCGAACTGCAGAGACCTTTATATGTGCGCGTCAGAGGCGACAATCCCCGCGAATATGAAATCGCGCTTCTGGAATCGGGTGAGGTGGAAGAGCGGGTAGGCATCTTCCAGGCAGGTCAGCAGTTGCTCTGCCGTCGGCTGGGGGAAGAAGGGGATATCGCCCTTTCAGAGGAGGGGTATCTGGTTGAACTCCAGCCGCCTGCAAAGACCGCAAGAGTGACCTTCACCGTGGAGTTGCTGAGGGCCGATCCCTACCGCGGAGTTGGCCGGGTGCTTACCCCCGAGGGCGAGCCGGAGGAACCGGAGAAACCTGCTAAGCGCCGCGGCATCAGGCGCAGGGCCTATCGCCGCTCCCGCAAGAAGAAAGAGGCCGCTCCCGAGGAAGCCGTCTCCGCAGAGAAGCCGGCCGCCCCGCCGGCGAAACCGACTGAGCCGCAGCCACCCTCGGTTGAGCGAAAACGCTCCCGTCAGCGGCGCTCTCGTCCTCGCAAGCGCCGGCCCTCTTCGTCAAAAGAACAGCCCACTGCCGAGAAGACTTCGCCGAAGAGCACTGGCTCCACTCCCAAGCCGGATACCTCTCGGCAAAAGCAGAGCGGCAAGCCGCGCCGCCGCCGCCCACGCAGAAGAAAGACGACCTCTCCCTCCCGGCCGGAAGACCGCACGCAGCAATGAATCTATCGGAAAGAAAGGCCCCGCCTCCACCGGCGCTGCGGCCTTGAAGGTCGCGCACCGTGCCGGACATATATGTGGCCTGCGAGTTCCTCATCCACCGCCACTTCCGTCTGCCCCACACGAAAGAGATAGGAAGGAAAGCGCTGCATCAGCACAATCGGCTGGCCCGGCAGCACCCCCAGCGCCAACAGCCGCTCCACCTGTCCCCGTTCGGCGGTGTGGATATAAGCGACGGTTCCGCTCGCTCCCTCCTCCAATTCGGAGAGGGGAGCCACCACCCGGATGGAAGTATCACGCTTCTCTTCACAGCAAGCGCCGGGAGGAATGGGGCGACCGTGGGGACAGGATCGAGGATGTCCAAGTAAAGTGCAGATGCGTTCATCTATGCCGCGCTTGAGAACGTGTTCGAACCGGCAAGCGGCCGCATCCCCAAGTGATTCCGGCAGGTCCAGCACATCTGTCAACAGCCGCTCCGCCAAGCGATGGTTACGCACCACGTGTTTACCCCGCTCCGCGCCGGCGGGAGTCAGAGAGATTTCTCCTTCTTCACGCAATTCCACCAAATCAGCCGTTAGCAATTCTTGTATTTCTTCACCTTCAAGCGTTGCGGAAGGCGGCATTTCATCTTGCACAACATGTCCGCGCAGACCCCGCGCCAAAATCCCCATGTTGACCCGCTCGCGGCCTTTCTCGAATTGCTCAACCCACAGCGTCTCCAGTATCTCTTCGGCCTTATCGCTTAACGGCATCCTTTCTTGCCTCCTTCAAGACATCGCTCTCCCCGGATTGTTTCCCCGTTCGGGTCGGCAGAGGTGTGGAGTAGCCGCACATCGGGCAGCAGACCATGGGACACCTTTTTCCAAAGGGACAAGCCCGACATCGGTTCTGCGCTTCCGGGCTGTTCTCATCAAACTCATTGCCGCAAAGAGCGCACTTCAAAATCTCACCCCCAACAAGTTCAATAAGTGATAAAGGGCAAAGCCGACAGTCCACGCGAAGGGGAAGATGAACCCGACTATCGCCAAGGTCGTCTTCAATCCCCGCTCCTTTTGCATGATAAGCCATTGTGCCACACAGGGGAGAAAGAGCGTCATCGTCACCATTGCCACCACCAGGGGAACTCCGTTCAGGAGTCCCTGAGAATGGAGATCAAAAAGCCCGGCCGCGCCATAATCACGTCTGAAGAAACCGAAAAGGAAGGCTGTCGCCGTCTCCTCCGGCAAGCCGATGGCCGCCACCAGAGGCCGCAGGCCCAAAATGACCCAGTCGAAGAGTGAGTTGCCGAACAGGGGAATCTGCCTTCCAATCCAGATAATGACCGAAACGGCGAGAAAGAGCGGCAGGATCTCCAGAAAATACCATTTCATGCGCGCATAGGATTTGCTCAAGACATTGCTTAATTTGGGCCGGCGCAAAGGAGGTACTTCAATATAGAAGGAAGCGCGCTCTCCCTTCAGCACCTTGGAGGAGAGAAAACCGACACAGAGAAATACGAGGCCGACCACTACCACCCAGATCGCCAGTGCCGCCGGAGACCCTGAAAGCAGCCCCAGAATGACTCCGAGTTGGGCGGAACAGGGAATCGCCAGAGCCAGCAGCAATGTGGCAATCACCCTCTCCCGGCGGGTCTCCAGCACCCTCGTAACCAGAGTCGCCATCGTGCCACAGCCGAATCCCAGCACCAGGGGAATGACGGCGCGGCCGGAAAGCCCGATTATCTTGAAGAAACGATCAATTAGAAGCGCCAGACGGGGAAGGTAGCCGCTGTCCTCGATAATGGCGAAGACCAGGAAGAAAGTCGCCACTATGGGCAGGATAATCGCCACCGCGTACTTTAGGCCGAGAGTGATAACACCATATTCGTGAACGAAGAGATCCTGCACCACTACCCAGGGGATAACCCTCTCCGTAAAACCGGTAATGTATGGCTCGATGAATCCGTCGAAAAGTCGCTCCTGAAGCAGATCCACCAAAATGCCCGCGCCGAACTTCCCGACAAAAAGAAACAGCCCCACATACAGCACAACCAGGAGAATCGGCAGGCCCGTCAAAGGCCGTATCATCCAATTACTCAATCTCTGCGCCGCCCCATGGAGGGCCTTCGTCGGAGGAGAAGAAGCGATCTCCATCAGCCGGTTCGCGGCCTTCTGTCTCTCCATCCAGAAGAGATAGTCCGGCGCATGCGCAAGACCCTCCCGGGCGCGGTGAATCTCTTGCTGGATCGCTTCAAAGCCCTTTCCCTCGCGCGCCTTCACCGCTTCCAGCAACTCGCTGTCTTCGCCAAGCAACAGCCTGGAGACGGCGCGCCGGGAGAAAGCGTACTCCCCTTGCAGCAGCGCCTCCACGCCCTCCACCGCATTCGCCAGCCGGCGGGAAACCGGTGTCACGGAGACGCCGTTCTCCATGACTCGGGTAATCTGCCCGTCCCCGAAAAGTCTCTCCTGCAGACGCTCTCTCAGCCTGTCCAAACCTTCTCCGGTGACCGATACCGTGGGGACCACCGCTATTCCCAGTTCCTGCTCCAGCCGCTCACAATCTATCTTCATCCCCAGCCGGGCGGCTTCATCCAATATGTTTACAACCAGAATCAAAGGCAGGCCCGCCTCGATCAACTGGAGCGTAAAAGGAAGCATCCGGCCCAGACTCCTCGCATCCACCACCTGGAGAATGACATCCGGCTTCTCCTCCATCAACAGGGCCCGCGCCACCCGCTCTTCCTCGGTGATGGGAGATAGTGAATACATTCCCGGGGTGTCAATGACTTCGACTCCCGCTTCCCCCAGCCGGAACTTGCCCCTGCTTATTTCAACTGTGGTGCCCGGGTAATTGGAAACCGCCACATAAGCGCCGGTGAGGGCATTGAAAAGCACGCTTTTTCCAACATTGGGGCTGCCCACTATCGCAACCTTGCGAGTCCCGCGGCGGCTCTTCGGTTGTTCACCGACGGAGCGGTCACGACGTCTATCTTGCAAGGAAGACGTTCCCTCTTTCAACGCGCTGACTCCTTCATCTGGCTTTCGCTTCACTCTCCAGTATGATGCGTATCTTCTCCGCAGTCTGTCTCCCCAAGGCGCGCGGCTTTCCCGCCACCTCCAACAACATGGGCCCATCCGCCACCGGCTCTTGCCCGACAACCTTAAGCCTCGCCCCGGGGACAATACCGACTTTGGAGAGATACTGGAGCACTTCCGGCGATTCGTCACCCACCGCCGCCACACGCGCCCGGGAAGAAGGCTTCGCCTCCGTCAAGGGAATGCTCTTATCCGCCGCGGAGATGTCTATGGGGTGACCGTGAGGACAGGTGTCAATCTCTCCAAGGCGTTCCGCCACACGCTCTTCCACCTCTCCGGTTATAAGATGCTCGAAGCGACACGCCTCCTCATGCGCCTTCTCCCAGGGAAGCCCCAGCATATCGGTCAACATCCTCTCCGACAGCCGGTGGCGGCGGATTACCGCCGCGGCCAGCCGCCGGCCTTTCGCGCTCAACGAGACTTTTCCATACGGGCTATACTTCACCAGCCCCATGCTCGCCAGCCGCTTCATCATCCCTGTCACCGAGGGAGGCGCCACCCCCAGATGGCGCGCCAGATCCTTTATCGTCGCTTCTCCTGACTCCGCCACACGCCAGATGGCCTCCACATATTCCTCTGTCCCTTGGGTCAGTTTTCGTGCCGCAGCCATCGTTCACGCCTCCATATGCCGCTCAGCCAAATTCCTCCACGGGGCCAGATAATGTTGGTATTATTCGGCTAACCTTTATATTTTGTTAGGCTAACCTAATTATACCATAGTCTGACCGCTTTTGGTCAACAATTCTCCCTTCAGGCAGACCAGTCGCCGCCTCCTGAATATAAGAAGATCGGCTACCTCCGGCAGAAAACCGTTTCTCCCGTGCGGCGCAGCAAAGACAAGACATCGGTTTCGGAACTTCTCACACCGAGGAAGGTCTTGTATGATAACAGCAAGAAACTCGCCTTGCGGGAACCGCTGTCCAGGCCGACCGGTAGGCAGCCGAGAGGATCAAAATGAGAACTTCTGCTCTACTGATAATCTTGCTCGGTTCTCTCACCGTGGTCATGGCCTCATGCGGCAGGAACGCTGCCCTCCAGCCATCGCCTCCCATTGAAGCCCCAATCCCCGCCGGAATCGTGTATGCACATTACACTGAGCAAGGGACCGAAATCCTCTGGCGAAAGCCCATGGCCCTGGATGAAGTTGTCCTCTATGCTTCCAGCTCTTGGGGCATAATCCCGGATGAACTCGGCTATCTCCCTTCACCAGATGGCAAGTGGCTGCTGGTATGGGATACAGAGGAATCTTATAGTCACCAAGACGGCGACCAGAGCACCACACGCTGGCTGGTGATTCGGCTCACCGACGGCAAGCAACTTGAGATAGGCAAGGTTCCGGGCAAGGCTTGGCTTTTGCCATACTGGCAGGATAGTGGCCATATCGCCCTTATGGGAGAAATCGAAGAGAAGACAGTGTTCGATGTTGAAACAGAGCAACTCTGCCGGCCTCTGCCGCAAGGCGGAAGGAGGGAATCAGACGCGGCGGCATCCAAGGCGAGTGAGAATCGGCTGGTCAGCTACTGCCAAGACTACCACCCAAAGGATTGGAAGTATCTGCAATTGGCCATTAGTGGACTCGAGAAGCAGTTGGAGTTAAGCGACTATTATTCACATCTCTTTGTCGCCAAGGAGCCGCGCGAGTACTTGATACTTAGAACTCTCGGGATTCCATCTTGCGGGCTACTCCAGCCTCAGTGTGGTGGCAGGCATTTCAAAGCTCCCAGAGTCGCCTTTTCTCCTGACTACTCAGTGATTGCGCGTTCCTATGCTTGGCAGTCAGAGCCTGCCAAACAACGGTCGGGTTCTGTTGCTCGTGAGAAAGCGATAGGAAGTGGTGTGCATCTTGAGATCTTTGAAGTTGGCTCTGGCAAGCGCGTCTGGAGCATAGGATTTGCCTCGAAGCCTCGAGTCTTGCCCAAGGGTTGGCCATTCATAAATCCTCCCCCTCTTCCTTTCACTACCCCGGAAATCTGGGACACGAGATTCAGCGCTGACGGCCGCTATCTGTCTTTCACTACTTCAGACGAGGATGTAGGAAGCGGCTATATTGTTAGGATCGTAGATACTGCCAACTGGCAAGAAGTCCTCCGCTTGTCGGATGCGACGAACGCCTTTGTAATCCCGATGCCGAAGCAGAACCAGTAGCCTGCTATTTCCCAAATCTTGACAAGGCTGGTAAGATTAACAACGCGAAATCCACCCTGTGGGATCACACCGCAGGTCAACCAAATCAATCGTTTCAATAAGGAGGTCAAAATGAGAACCTTCGCTTTTCTGATAATCCTGGCTATTTTGCCGCTCGCCGGTTGCGAGCCCCCCGGTTCGCAAACCCCGATGCCATCACCCTCTCAAATGAAGCCGCCGCGACAGGCGCGAGATATGATAGAGCAGCGCCAGATGAGGGAAGCGGATATCAATGAGTTGATATTTCGCGATCAATTCAAAGAGCTCCCTTCAAATCTCCGGGAGAAAGTGAGTTTCTTCTTTCTCTCCCTGGACGGCAAGGACCCCAGTGATGAGTTTATGAAGAGATTCGAAGGCAACGATCCGCCGGTCAAGAAGGAATCAGAATGTGTCGTTTCTTCACTCGAAGGGGGACAGGTTCAAATCAAAGACAAAGAAACAGACGAAGAAGGAGTGAAGTTCCGAGTGCACGTCATCTTCTGGAAGACCCCCGAAAAGGGGGAAGTTGAAGTAAGTTATTACGCAAGCGGCCAGCCTGCCTCCACCCGCCTCTATCGAATCTCAAGAGACGGAGACAAGTGGATTGTGAAATAGGCCGAGATGCCGCGTGGTTCGCCGGCAGTCCTGCTGTCAACTGGAAAAAGAGAAAATGGGCAAATCGCTGACTCGCAAGATATTGGAGGATCACCTGCTGCGGGGGAACTTGCAGCCGGATGAAGAGAATGCCATCCGCATTGATCACGCTCTGCTGCAAGATGCCACGGGAACCATGGTGGCTCTCCAGTTCGAGCAAATCGGCTTGCCCCGCATCAAGCCGGAATTGGCCGTTGTCTATGTAGATCACAACATGCTGCAGTTGGATTACCGCAACCCGGAGGACCATCGCTTCCTCCAGACCTGGGCGGCCAAGCGCGGGCTCCACTTCTCGCGGCCGGGCAATGGCATCTGTCACCAGGTAAACACGGAGCGATTCGCCCGCCCCGGCAAGACACTTTTGGGCGCGGATTCGCATACACCTACCGCGGGCGCGGTGGGCTGTCTCGCCATCGGCGCGGGCGGATTGGAGGTGGCCGTCGCGCTGGCAGGTCATCCTTTTGAACTGAGCACCCCCAGGATCGTGAAGGTGCGGCTGGAGGGAAGACTCTCGCCCTGGGTGGAGGGCAAAGATGTCATCCTGGAGATGCTGCGGCGCATCGGTGTGAAAGGCGGGCTCGGCAATATCTACGAGTTTGGCGGCCCCGGCGCGGCGGCTCTGCCGGTAACCGCCCGCGCCACCATCTGCAACATGATCGCAGAACTCGGTGCCACCAGCGGCATCTTCCCCTCTGATGAAAACACCCGTCACTTTCTCCGCCAACAGCAGCGTGAAGAGCAGTGGGTGGAACTGAAGGCGGATGCGGATGCCGAATATGATGAAGAGATAGTAATCGAACTCGACAAGATTGTGCCTCTTATCGCGCAGCCGCACAACCCGGACAATGTCGTGCCCGTCGAGGAAATTGCCGGAACCAGGGTCGCCCAGGTGTGTGTGGGCAGTTGTGTCAACTCCTGGTACCCGGACCTCGCTCTGGTTGCGGAGATACTCTCCCGCGGTGAAGGAGTCCACCCGGAGATAACCATGACCGTTTCTCCGGGGTCGCGGCAAATCCTCGATACCATCACCCGCACCGGAGTATTGGAGAAGTTGACGAGCGCGGGTGCGCGCATTCTGGAGCCGGCCTGCGGCCCCTGTGTGGGGATGGGCCAGGCGCCGCCGGAGGGGATCGCTTCGGTGCGCACTTTCAACCGCAACTTCCGCGGGCGCAGCGGCACCCTCGCCGACCAGGTCTTCCTCTGCAGCCCGCCGACAGCCGCCGCCATCGCGCTGCGCGGAGAAATCACCGACCCGCGGCAACTCGGCGACTATCCCAAGATTGAAGATGCTGCTCCGGTGATAAATGATCGTATGATTCTGCCCCCGCTCCCCCAAGCAGAGGCAGAGCGCGCGGAAATCATCTACGGGCGTAACATCTTGCCACCACCCGCCCAATCGCCGCTGCCGGAAAGTCTGGAGGGGAAGGTGCTGATTCGCCTGGGGGATAATATCTCCACCGGTTCCATGACTCCTGACGGCGCACTCGTCATGGCCGACCGCTCCAATGTGCCCGCGCTTGCTCAATACTGCTTTGCAAAAGAGGATCCTGATTTCATCTCCCGCGCGCAATCGGAACAGGGTGGGTTCATCGTCGGGGGAGAGAACTATGGACAGGGCTCTTCCCGGGAACATGCCGCGCTCGCCCCCAAACAACTTGGAGTTACCGCCGTCTTCGCCAAAGGTTTCGCCCGGATCCATCGCCGCAATCTAATCGCGCAGGGATTATTGCCCCTGCCGATCCCCGAAGAGGTATATCGGCTTGCGAACATAGGTGCTTCCTGGAAACTCCCGGCAGTGCGCGAAGAACTCGCCGCGGGAGAATCACACATTACGCTGAGGATCAACGGAAAGAAGTTCCGTCTTTCGCATGGGCTCAATAAAAGAGAGCGTGAGATGCTGCTCGCTGGTGGGGCGCTTGCCTGGATCAGGGAGCGGGAAGAGCGGAGGGCGCAATCCTAGAGCGTTTTGTCTTACATACGTCCATTCTAGATTTCTGCTTGCATCAAGGTCAGTCCGGCGCCACACTTGTGTGGGCTTTGTTTTTATGGTATGATTTATGAGTAACTTTTAGCGTCCGAAAGCGCGGATTCGAGGGTATGAGACCCGGATTGGAGCGATCTGCAGGCTCATAACCGGGGAAAAAGACAGCGAGGAAAGCGCGTGGCATTGGTGTATATCAACGGTGAGTTCTTCCCTCCTGAGGAAGCAAAGATTTCCGTTTTTGACCACGGCTTTCTCTATGGAGACGGCGTTTTCGAAGGGATACGAGTCTATAATGGCCGGGTCTTCAAACTAGATGAACACCTTCAGCGGCTCTACCGAGGAGCAAAAGCCATCATGCTGAAGGTTCCTCAGACCCCTGAGCAACTGAAGCAGACCGTATTGGGGTGCGTGAGTCGCAGCGGTCTCCGGGATCCCTATATCCGTCTGGTGATCAGCCGCGGCAAGGGAGACTTGGGCCTTGATCCCAACAAATGCAGTGATGGAGCCGGCCTCATCATCATCGTGGACAAGATAGCCCTCTACCCAAGGAGTATCTATGAAGAGGGACTGCGTATGATCACGGTAATGACGCGACGAAACCTGCACACGGCGACCAATCCGGCCATCAAGTCCCTGAATTACCTGAACAACATCATTGCGCGTCTCGAGGTCAGCCAAGCCGGATATATGGAAGGTCTGATGCTCAATCAGGAAGGCTATGCGGCAGAAGCCACCGGAGATAATATCTTCATCTATCGAGACGGCCGGCTGATAACACCTCCGGTGAATGTGGGTATACTGCAAGGGATCACCCGAGATGTTGTGATCGATTTGGCGCGCCAGATGGGTCTGGAAACGAGAGAGGAACGCTTCACTCTCTATGACATCTATACTGCGGATGAATGTTTCCTTACCGGCACCGCCGCGGAAATCGTCCCGGTGGTGGAACTGGACGGGCGTCAGATAGGAGATGGGCGCCCGGGCGAGAAAACCCGTCAGTTGACTGCGCGCTTTCACGAGATAACTCAGAGCGAGGGAATGGCCCTGTAGAAGTAAGGAGGGTGCGATGAGTGAGAGCGAAAATGCCGATATACTGCAACGCTTCACTCGCTCCGCCATCCAGGTAGTTCAACTGGCAAGAGAAGAGGCGCGCCGCTTTCGCGGCAACACGGTAGGTACCGAACATATACTCTTGGGCTTGATTCGGGAGCAGGAAGGGCTCGCCGCCAAGGTCTTGGAGCGCATGGGCGTCAGCCACGGCCGCGTGCAAAACGCGGTGCGCCAACAGTTGGGTTCAGCGGAGATGCGCTCCGGCATGGGTGCAGGGCGGACCTGGACCCCCCGCGCCCGGCGGACACTCGAGATAGCCCTCGAGGAAGCGCGTGACCTCAACCCGAAACTGGGCCTGGCACAATATGTGGACACCGAGCATCTGCTCCTGGGTTTGCTGAGAGAGCCCGACAGTGCCGCCATGCGGGTGCTGCGGTCGCTCAATGTTGATGTCGAGCAGATGCGCCAACATATAATCCGCGCCATGGGCGGCGGCGCCAGCGCCTCCCCCGGCCAAAAGGGCCGCTCCTCCACCCCTGTTCTTGACGCCTTCGGCCGGGATCTCACGCGCATGGCCTCAGAGGATAAACTCGATCCAGTGGTCGGGCGCCAGTCAGAACTCCAGCGTGTCATCCAGATACTCTCTCGCCGTACCAAGAACAACCCTTGTCTTATCGGGGAGCCGGGTGTGGGCAAGACCGCCATCGTGGAAGGTCTCGCCCAGCGCATTGTTCAACGGGAAGTGCCGGAGGTGCTCTTCCAGAAGCGCGTCATCGCCCTCGACCTTGCGGGCGTGGTCGCCGGCACCAAGTATAGGGGTGAGTTCGAGGAGCGGATGAAACGGGTGACCGAGGAGATCCGCAAGAGTGCCGGAGAGATCATCCTCTTCGTGGATGAAGTCCACACCCTCATCGGAGCGGGCGCCGCGGAGGGGGCGATAGATGCCTCCAATATCCTGAAGCCGGCCCTCTCCAGGGGAGAGCTTCAATGCATAGGCGCCACTACCCTCAGTGAATATCGCAAGTACATCGAAAAGGATCCCGCCCTGGAGCGCCGGTTCCAATCGGTGCTCGTCAGCGAGCCGAATGCAGAGCAAACGGTTGATATCCTCAAGGGATTGCGGCCCCGCTATGAAGCCCACCATCAGGTGAAGATTACCGACGAGGCTCTGGTGGCGGCGGCGCGGCTCTCGGAGCGCTACATAACAGATCGCTTCCTGCCGGATAAGGCGATAGATGTGATGGATGAGGCCTCCAGCCGGGTGAGGCTGCAATTCTCCATGCCTCCACAAGAGGTCAAGGCCACCCGAGAGGAGATAGACACCCTCTCCACTGAATTGGCTTCCATTACCGAACAGCATCCGCTGGAGCGCAACTGGGAGCGCGCTCTGGAGATCCGCACCGCCCAGCAGGAACTTCGCCGCAAACTGGAAAAGACGGAGAACCGCTGGGCCGAGAACCGCGCCGAAGCCCGCGCCGTTGTGAGTGATGAAGATATCGCTCAAGTAGTCTCTCTGTGGACCGGAGTGCCGGTGAGCCGGCTCGCCGCGGAAGAAACGGAGAAACTCCTGCGCATGGAGGAGACGCTCCATCGTCGCATCGTGGGGCAGGAGGAGGCGGTGGCTGCGGTTTCTCGCGCGGTTCGGAGAGGCCGCGCCGGTCTCAAGGATCCTCGCCGGCCCACGGGCTCTTTCGTCTTCCTTGGACCCACCGGCGTGGGCAAGACCGAACTCGCCCGCACTCTGGCGGAGTTCCTCTTTGACTCCGAGGAGGCCGTGGTGAGAATAGATATGTCGGAATATGTGGAGCGCTTCAGTGTCTCCAGACTGATTGGAGCGCCCCCGGGATATGTCGGCTATGAAGAAGGCGGCCAACTCACTGAGGCGGTGCGCCGCCGTCCTTACTGTACAGTCCTTTTGGATGAAATTGAAAAGGCGCATCAGGAGGTCTTCAATATCCTCCTACAGGTCATGGAGGACGGCCGCCTTACGGATTCCCAGGGTCGAATTGTAGATTTTCGCAATACAGTGTTGATTATGACCTCGAATATCGGCACAACCTCCTTCGATCCGGGCTCCGGCATAGGCTACCAGGCCCTCAGCGGAGGCGAAGAGGCCGACTCCCATGCTCGTATGAAAGAGACTGTGCTGGAGAAACTGAAGCAGAGCTTCAGGCCCGAATTTCTTAACCGCATAGATGAGATAATCGTCTTCCACGCTCTTAGCGAAGAGCAAGTCAGGCAGATTGTGGAACTTCTCTTGGCGCGGGTGGCGGCCCAGGTCAAAGGCCAGGGCATGACCCTTGAAGCTACCGCGAAGGCCAAGCAACTACTGGCCACCGAAGGCTTCGACCGCGCTCTGGGTGCCAGACCGCTGCGTCGCGCTATCCAGCGTCTGGTTGAAGACCCGCTTTCCGAACAGTTGTTGCACGGAGATTTTGTCGAAGGCGACGTGATCGTTGCAGATGTGGAAGAAGGCCGTATCGTCTTCCACAAACAGGTGAATCTTGCTCCGGCGTTGAACTGAAGATACCGGAGCATTCGCGCCTTTCGTGCTTTCCACGTTATGTTGTGACCCGAGAGAATCTGACACCGGGAAACCGTTGTTTTTATATGTGCTTTGAACTTTTTGGGATAAGTGCACTCAAAGTGTGATCGCGGGAGAGGGTGGTGTGAGGCAGGGAGCAGAAGGGCTGTCTCCCCCCGGCACCCTATGCTTTCCTGCCTCACACCCCCTTTCCCGATTCAGAGCTGCTTCTCTCGGGCCTGCTGTCCCGTTATCTTGATCTTGAGCGACTTCTTCGTTCCCCCTCAATCAGAGGCCGCGGATGCCAAAGCGAAAAGCGATCTACGCCTGTTCCGAGTGTGGTCATGAAGCCCTCCGTTGGCTGGGGCGATGCCCCGACTGTGGAGAATACAACACTCTGGCGGAGCAGCCAGCCCATTTCCGCCAGCCCTCCGGCGGCTCCGGGCACTCTCGCATCGTCTCCGCGCCGGTAAGCATGGCCGCAGCGACTCACCTCCCTTCCCGCTGTCCGGTGGCAATAGAGGAATTCGACCGGGTCCTGGGAGGAGGGCTGGTCGCGGGCTCGGTCATCCTGCTGGCGGGGGAACCCGGTATCGGCAAATCAACACTACTGCTGCAGGCTTGTGTCGGCATCGCCGCGCGTGATACAGAAGTCTTCTACATCAGCGCGGAGGAGTCCATCCACCAGGTGCAGAGCCGCGCCCGGAGGCTGGGAGAGATTCCCTCTTCTCTTCTGGTGGTGGCGGAAGATGACGTCGAGACAATCGAGGAACATCTGGAAGCGGGAGCGCCGGCCCTCGCCGTGATTGATTCCATCCAGGCCGTCTGCGATGCTGAACTCGCCTCCGCTCCAGGCACAATAAGCCAGGTTCGTCAATGTGCCGGAAGGCTGCTGCGCCTGGCAAAAGAGCATAACTTTCCCCTCTTCCTGGTGGG
>JABAOF010001357.1_pt4 | contig 20815 bp, 23 predicted proteins | sample 7062171 | NCBI WGS metagenome assembly JABAOF01 (sample SAMN14538628, study PRJNA623070) | marine sediment metagenome | biome: marine biome [ENVO:00000428]; feature: marine pelagic biome [ENVO:01000023]; material: deep marine sediment [ENVO:00002113] | place: India: Gulf of Khambhat ...
TCGCTTCCTGCTCTGGCTAAACGGGAAGTTCGGAAACCCGAAATTGAAGAAATTAGCAAGCCACGTAAAGTACGTAGTTATCGCCGGCGATGTTGTGGATGGGATAGGAGTTTATCCGAAGCAGATAGAAGAGTTGGTCATACAGGACATCTATGAGCAGTACAGAATGGCGTCAAAATTCATCGAAGAAATCCCAGACTATATAGAACTAATAATAATACCTGGAAACCACGACGCTTCTCGAAAGGCACTTCCTCAGCCAGCTATACCGCAGAACTACGCGGACCCCATTCATGAGACGAGGAAGGTATACTCTCTGGGAAACCCGTGCACCATCAGCCTCCACAACGTACAACTCCTCCTCTATCACGGACGTAGCCTAGACGACATCGTCTCAGTCGCCTCTGATGTCAACCTCAACGCACCTGAGAAAGCCATGAAACTCCTCTTGCAGAGCAGACACTTGGCACCTGTCTACGGGGGGAAAACTCCAATAGCACCGGAACAGAGAGACTTCATGGTGATAGAGAGGTCGCCAGACATCTTACATTGCGGACACGTACACGTCCTAGGATACGAATCGTACCGAGGAACCCTCTTGATCAATTCAGGTGCTTGGCAAAAGCAAACCAAGTTTCAAGAGGAGATGGGGCTTACTCCCACTCCGGGAATTATACCACTTGTGAATCTCCAGACGTTGGAAGTCACACCTATCAACTTTTCCACAGCTTAGGCGTAAGTCCTCGTGCGATAAGCCTAGCCACGCGTATTGGTTCAGGAATTCTGCAACACACAGACAACCTTCGCATTAAGTTGCGCGCCCACCTTAGATCAGCTCCAATTATCTCAGCGTATACCGGCGGTTCATTTGGCACAGAAACGATCTCATAAACGCGTCCAAGTTTCTCCACAACTGCCCAACGGGTCTCCCAATCTTCAAAGTGCCGAAGCAAAGCACCCTTCACGGCCTTACTGTTCGGTTTTGTCCGCGCTACAACAATGACCGGTTTCCCAAAAGACTCAAAGACGACGTTGGGATCTATCAAATTGAAACCCGCATAGGAAACTCCCGCCAAGATAACGCTGTCAAATGACCATCGGCGGAGCATACAATTAAATTTCTCAGTAGCATCTAAGCCATCCACTTCAATGTCGGTCATTTGAAAATCAATGATTGATATCCCGTGAAGAAAAACAGAGACGAGCAGAGCTTTCTGAACATCAGCTTCTCTTGAGAACCCTCCGTCTTCAACGCCTACCACTCGAGATTTCTGCCAAACATTTGGGGGCATAAATCGTCAGACGCCTCAGCCTATCATCAGTAGCAAAGGCTCCTCTAATAAGACTACGTGCCACAGCCAAGCGAATCTTTTTAGTCCGCCCGTACCGTCCCATGCTGGCCACTCTAGCATTCAACAGTCCTATTACATCCAATTCATTCACCAGACTACTTACACGCCTTTGAGTCAACGGTGCAAGTCCACACTCACCACAGAATTCACAGTAGATTTCGTAGATATCGCCTGTAATAGCGAAGTTGACTCCTGCTTTGCTTAACAGGTAAACGCTGCACAACACAAGTTTTGAGTGAGACGGAAGATTTCTAACAGCCTCCATGACCCGATCATGCTCGATTCTCTTCTCTGCTCGCCGTACGTGGTCCTCCGCCACAGCCTCTGCACCCTCACGCTCCGCAACCTCTCCAGCGACACGGAGAAGATCCAAGGCTCTTCTTGCGTCTCCGTGCTCCGCTGCGGCTAATGCAGCGCACAAACTGACGGCGCCGTCTAGCACCTTGCCATCATAGAAGGCTAATCGGGCACGGTCCCGGAGGATATCACGGAGTTCAGCCGCATCATACGGTCTGAAAACTATCTCCTCTTCACTGAGGGAGCTCAACACTCTAGGATCAAGAAATTCCTTGAATCGAAGGTCGTTCGAAATTCCAATGATTGACGTTCTACTTGAGCGGAGGGTTTCGTTTATTCTAGTCAGTTCATAAAGCAGGACGTCACCACGTGTCTTCACCAGACAGTCTATCTCATCCAATACTGGCAAGAAGAGAATCTTATTCGAATCCAAGCCTTCCCTAAACCTGTCAAAAACCTCTCCCACGGCCAAGCCAGTGAAGGGAACGTCCACGCCCAGGGCACTGCACAAACTTGACAGGACCCTATATTCCGTCCCAGCCAATCTACAGTTTACATAACATGTCCTTACGGGGGCTTCAAGTTCCTCAGCTTTATCACCCAGTTTACACAAAACATATTTTATTGCAGCGGTTTTTCCGGTGCCTGTCTTACCATAAATGAAGATGTTTGAGCATCGAGCGCTCCGAAGAACAGGAGCAACTATTTCACCCAAGTAACGGATCTGCCCCTCTCGGTGAGGAAGTTTGTCAGGTATGTAGTCATGCCGTAATACTTCTCTATCCCAGAAAAGACTCGCGCCACTCAAGAACCGATTAAAAACGTCGTCGAGCACCGTGGTTTCGTCCATTTTGCTTCACTCCGCTTTTCTCCTCTTCAACGTAGTAGCGATTTCTACAAGCTGGACTACACCACTGTATATATCTAAATGATAAACTCTCTCATCCAAAAAACTAAACGGAAAACACAAAAAGCTAAAACAAAACCAAGGTAACATCAATCGTTCACGCATCAACTTAACGGGCGCACCCCTACGTTTCCTATGGAATAGAGAATAGATTATAGGGAAAAGGAGATTCCTTTCTCTAAAAGGAATAGACTCTAAAACCTCATTCGATGAAACTTATTTAAAAATTACTGTAGAGCCGTTTAGAGTCTTTGTAGAATTTTTTACGAAAACCTTGTTTTAGACCCTCTGTACCAGTATGAGTCCAGTGGAAACCAAGGGGTTGGAGCCTCAACTTTAACTGAATTATGTTGTTTACTGAGAGCATTAATAACCTATGAAACGTAATAAGTCGCTTCACATTCTGTAGCTGTACAGAGAGTATACTCCCTTGGAGGATGCTTAATGGAAGACGCCATCATAAAAGACCTGGTCGAGATGAGGAAGAAACTCGGTGAATACATCGAAAAAGGACGAGCAGTTGGGTTTCACGAGGTACGGTCAGAACCTCTGATAGCGGTCAAACCTGAAAGGTCCAAGATACGGTCTCTAAAAAAACTGAACCATTACAATGGCCATTTTCTTGCTGTTGATTGCTCTACGAGGACATTAAAACGGGCAAATAACTGGGGAATTTACCTCATGCGTGTTGCATATGCATCGGTTAAAGAGCGTGACGTAGATTGGGACTTTGAGGAACGAGTGTGTACTGTTATTGGCAATGCGCGTACTCGTAGTAATTTTCTGACCGACCTTAGGATCGAGTTAGAAAGTCAAATGGCTTTGCGCGTTCTTCGAGGCGGAAGCGAGACATTTTACCACGAGTATCTAAATGCTCGTAGTAGGTATCTTCTTCTGGATGGGGGTGGCTACTTCGGCGGGCAAAGAAAATTTCGTGTCTCTCTTTACGAGCAATGTGAGAAGGAGGGAATCAACCTCCTAGCTATAAGCAAGAATTCCCCAATGCTTCACGATGAAAAAGGTAGGGACTTCATAGCTACTACGAGCATGCTTTCCCCCTACGAGACTTGGGTCTACCATCCAATCAGAAAGGCGAACAAAGACAAAAGTCTGTACGGTGACGTCTCAGTGGTGAAGTTATCTGAAGATAGTCCACGCATATTTCGTTGCGACATAATGGAGTATCTTTCCCACGATAAAATAGACCATCTGCTCTCTCCTCTTACCTTTATCTCAGAGGATCCAAGATGTCTCGGTTATCCAGTCACTCTCTGGCTTGCTCATGACTTCTCCGCTCCCTCTGACTCCAAGCTTCTTCATTATTACGATGAGGTTGAGGAGACGCTCGCAAATGCTAGTTTATTAGATGTTCTCCGTAGAGAGGAGTTTTCATGTAACTTCACCGATGAACTTCATGGTGTGAAGTATCCCTTCAGATGGGAGTTGGTCAAACATGTCTGAGCCGATAGGTTTCATCCGTGAGGTGCATGGAGATCGAGTTTTCTTCTTCCTCAATCAAGAAACTGACATCTCCTTTGGTCAGATTGTTAGAATAGACGCAGGGCACAGAAGCTTTTATGCAAGGGTTGTGAATGCTGAGAGCAAATCTACACTGGAGACCCGGGAGCAGCTTCGCGAGGCAGAGGGAAAAGAGGCCTTCGGCCCATACTCCAGCTACAGAAGCGTGGAGGCTATTCTCTTTCTGGAAAAGAAAGCCGGAAGAATCCATTCTCCCACCTTCAACCCTGATTACAAGAGCAAAGTGTACACTGCCAGTCCGGAAGACTGTTCGGATTTAAGGATCGCAGGAGAATTGGAGATTGGGCATTTGCGCTCAGGAGAGCATCTGATCGGGTCTGTGGGCGTCGATGTTGAGGCCATTCCCCTCATGATGGGCATGTTCGGGATGACTGGATCTGGAAAAACAAATTGTGAGTTGATGTTGAATGCTCAAATTATCGATCATAGTCCGAGAACTGTAGCCCTCATCTTCGATTTTGCAGGTCAGCTGCTTGCCGGTAAGGGGATAAAGCCACAGAGAGGTCTTCGGGATCATCCCCTGTTTCACGGCAAGGTCCACTATTATTCTGCTAGGGAGGGTAAGATGTGTGTCGGTCTCGCGACAATTCGTCCTGGGAAGCTTCGAACACTGTTTCCAGACATGGGTTTTCCCCAGTTTAGGCTTGCTCAGAGACTCTACAAGAGGCTAGGTAGGGCATGGATAGAGAAGTCACGGGACGCCTATGGGACAGATGGCTACCCTGGGGTGGCCAAGATCGCTGGTTACAAGCAGAGAACCGTGATAGAAGCGCTTATGATCAGGCTATCATCTCTTCCTCAGAAATTATTCCCGCCTTCTGAGTACAATTTTATTGATAATGTCGTCGAGAACCTGAGAAAGGGTATAACCTGTCTTGTTGACATTTCTGGAATCAGCTCGGACGAGCAGCGTAGAATCACCTGCCTGACGGCTTCCAGTGTGGCGCTCCATTATAAATGGATGTGGGAAGGGAACTATGAGGCTTGGAAAAAGCTTCCGACACTGCTGATAACCCTTGAGGAGGCTCATGAATTCTTGGATCCGAATCTGCCCAAAACAATATTTTCTGACATTGCCCTAACATACCGCAAGTACAGGGTTGGGCTCAACGCGGTGACGCCAAGACCTTCGCGAATAAACTTTGATGTGTTCGCGGAGCTGTGGACAAAAGTGCTGATGAAGACTGAGCTACGTCGAGATAGAAGATGGCTCACTGAGAATACTCCTTATCTGGAGTACAGCGATACGGAGATAAAGATGCTTGATGTGGGAGAAGCACTGCTAATCTCAGAGCCGAAGATTCGGTTTTCAGTCCCGATAAAGGTGACTCACTATCCCGAATATCTGGAGGAACGGGAAAAAGTTGGATACGAACTGCCTGAGTCAAGAACGCTCTCCAGAATGGATGAGCGGCTTAGAACGATTCGGCGAGCGGGTAAAGCGATGGAATTGTGATGTTAAGCTTGCTTTCTTAGGATTTTTAACATCTCTTTTTTTATGCGGTAGGTGTAGGGAATCTTCTGTACACCCCGCTCCAGGTACCCCTCCTCGTAGAGCTTCTTCATCAAGCGTGCTGTGTGCTCCCTTGTGAGTTCTATTTCGTCTCTAATCTTGGGAGCGGTCTTTGGACCGTTTTCAGCAAGGATTTCCAGTACACGAAGCTCTGTCTCTGTGAGCGGAGCCAGGGCCTTCTCTCTCTTGATAGGGATAGGGGCCTCTACTTTGGTTTTTTCTGCTTTGGGTGCCGCTGAAATCTTCTCTTTAAACCTCTCAAGTTCTTCAATCTTCTCTGCAATCTCTTTCTGTGATGCCGCTAGGCTCTCTAATCTTCTGTTTGCGTCCTGAATCTTTGCTGGAACTTTTCGCTCAATCGCCGAAAAAACATTGATTCTGCTAACGATCTTCTTTAGTTGCTCACCGTGTTCTTTCACTTCACTTCTCGTTCTGTCATGGCCCGAGGAAAGCACTGTATTCCTATGCGATATAGCCTCGAGTTTATCTTCATACCTCTGCAATTGGCTGTTGAAACTAACGACTATATCACCCACAACATCACGGGCCTCCTCATACTTCTGGCGAAGCTGTCTTATCCGCTTATAATACAAGACCGACGCGATTACAATCACGGCGAACAGAAGAAACGAGGCCAACAAAAGCAAATCAAACATTGAGAGACCCCCAAATCTTGATCCGTTGAAAACGTGATTCAAGTGTGATGCGTGTGATCCACATATCACATCACGAATATCACATAAACTAACTTAAGCATTACGGTAGACGTCGGTGATAATGTTGTTATTGTGATATGTGACATCACATTGTCTTACAGCGAGAGTCTAAAGATCCAAAAGTTATGGTTCGTCAAATTCTGATTTCACGGGAAATCTGGCTATTTTTCACTCCGATTCCGATTTCGTTAGTGAAATCGAGCTTTTTTGGCTTAGTCTGAGTGGCGCATTAGCGTGATTTGTGATATCACAGTTTTGTTGAAAGAGTCTTTGGCTTAGAAAGTTGTTCTAGACTGGCTTCTAATTCTTCATGTAGTTTGCTCACGATTTTCAAATGTTCATCGTTCGCACCTCTATTTTTTAAGATTTCTCTATAGGAAGCTATGTACGTTTTGAGTTTGCTCGCAATTTCTAGGTAAGGATTTAGACTTGTATCTTCAAAGACTCCCAAGTATCCGAGCAGTAGGATGGTGTATATCGATCGAATGATGTTCTTCCTAGCTTGCCTTAGAGTTCTGTTGAAAGCGCCCCTCGTTACCGTCGAAAGCCGTAGTTTGGCTTTTTCTTGATATTTTAGTGCCTTTTCGGTTGCATTTTCTGCTAAAATGTCAATTAGCAGAGTTTCTAACTGTGTTTTTGTGAGATGACTATTTTTTGCCAGCATTCCTACAAACGGGTCGTCCAAAGATCGTTTTAGCCATTTTTGAGTCTTTTCCTTGAAGCTCAATCTACTCACCAAGAAGTCGTATCGAAAGGATACATTTTCGTATACGAACAGGAGAACTCTACTATCTTTTTATGATTGCGAACATTCTAGTATACCTTTGAATAATAAGCACAAATATTTTATGCCCTAAGGGGGATGAGAGGCTGAGGAAAGTAAGGTGTCAAAGAGTTTTGAAATTGCAAGTCGATTTAAAAATATTAAACCCTCTGGTATTCGCCGCCTTTTCTCACTGGCACAGGGAGTTCCTGATGTTATAAGTCTGGGGATAGGAGAGCCTGATTTCGTCCCCCCTGCCCATGTTCTCGAGGCAGCCAAAAGAGCTTTAGATGAAGGCAAAACACATTACACACCTACTACAGGCATTCCCGAACTACGTGAAGCCCTAGCAGAAAAGGCAAAGCGAGATTACGGCTTACCGTATGACCCGAACTCCGAGATATTGGTTACCGCCGGGGGGACCGAAGGAATTTTCTTAGCCTTGCTCGCTCTAATAAATTCTGGCGACGAAGTCTTAGTTCCAGATCCTGGTTTTGTGTGCTATGAACCTGGAGTCTTGATGGCGGGTGGAAGTCCTGTTTCGATGCCTGTGTTTGAGAAGGATAGGTTCCGGCTTAGTGCCGATGTTGTGATGTCACTGATCACGGAGAGATCACGTGTGATGATCATAAACACGCCCAACAACCCTACAGGCTCGGTCTTGTCCTATGATGACATTGTTAGACTGGCAAAGCTTGCTGTAGAGCGTGATTTGATTGTGATTTCTGATGAGGTTTACGAAAAGATCACATATGACGGCGCCGAGCATCACTGTTTGGCTACCTTCCCGGGGATGCGTGAGCGCACGATTGTTACGAATTCATTTTCGAAGACCTATGCCATGACGGGCCTCCGTGTTGGCTACGCTTTTGGTCCTGAGAAATTGATCTCCGCCATGATGCATGCTCATCAGTATATAACCGCGTGTGTGAATGGACCCGCCCAATACGCTGCCGTAGCAGCTTTGGAAGGACCACAGAAGTTCGTGGGGGAAATGGTCATGCAGTTTGACAGACGACGCCGACTTCTTCATTCGAGGCTGAATGAAATTGGAGGCTTCAGCTTTTCCATTCCTGAGGGCGCCTTTTATGCGTTCGTCAACATAGAAGAATTTGAGAAGCAGTCTGAAAAGATTTCAGAGCATCTCCTCAGAAAGGGGAAGGTTGTGACCGTGCCTGGCTCTGCTTTTGGCAGGCATGGCGAGCGATACTTAAGATTTTCATATGCCACAGCGTATGAGAAAATAGAGGAAGCGTTAAATCGGATAGAAAAGATTGCTGGAGATCTTATGTAAGGATTTGACCCTTTTCTAATATTTCTCCCAGTTCTGCCTCGACTTCGAAGGTATCTCTCGACGTTTCGATGAGTTGATGTGTCGCGTATCCTTCTTTGCGTTGTTCTTCCGTCAATGCTTTCATTTTCAGTTCTTGAGCTTTGATGTTAGGATGAGTTTTAAGGGTGATGTATGCTCGTGAGATGTTTGCTATCGTCGCTTCTTGAAAGATTAAAATTGTTCCGTCTCTCAATTTCAGACAGATCCGCAGGTGTTTGTGGCTATTAGGTACTGCGATGAGCACTTTTTCCAAGCCTTCATTTCTGATGATGTGGATTTTGTCCATGTTGAGGCCTCACAGGTCTTCTGTATGCGTCTTCAATGAGTCGAAAAATTCGGGTCTCAAGTCGCGAAGTGTTGGGACAAAGGTTTCTATTCGTTTCAAATCACTGTAGTCAACTTCACCCGTCACCAGATCTTCCTCATCATATTTCGCTTGCGCAATAATGTGACCGCTTGGGGCTATTATCCTGCTGCCTCCCCAGAATTGTAGTCCATCTTCAATACCGACTAGGTTGGTATAAGCCAGAAAGACCGTGTTTTCCATGGCTCTGGCAGCCGTGAAGACTTCGAAGAACTTCCGTCGCACTGCTGGGGATGCTGATATGCAGATGATTAATTGAGCGCCCTTCAACCTCAGTAGGCGGGATATTTCAGGGAAGAATATATCGTAGCAAATTGTGAGACCAACTCTTCCGATGTCTGTTTCAAAGACTGGCAGTTGGTATCCTGGTCTGAAATAGCGTTTCTCTTCGAAGACACTGTGCGTTGGTAGTTGCGACTTTCTATATTTGCCAATAAGTCCTCTTGGACCCAGCAGAACCGCAGCATTGTAAATAACGCCGCGGGTTTTCTCGCTATGCTCGAGCATCCCGAAAACCATGTGTATGTTTTCCTTTCTTGCAACCTGTTCTAGGGAATTTACAGATGGTCCGGGAATCTTCTCTGCTAGATTATAAGTAAGGTCGCGAGTTTGGTAGCCTGTAAGGGAAAGCTCAGGAAAGACGAGAAGGTCAGCGCCCTTCTCTCTCGCCTTTTTAGCATGCTTCTTCATCAAATCTATATTATGCTTCTTATCTCCTACTTTGCAATTGATTTGCGCTACGGCTACGTTAATCTTCCTTAGCATATACGTCTCCTCACAAGTCTTATAAAATCTCTTATGGGAAAAGGCTTATTGTGTTGTGTAAGGGACTCTAAAATCTGCTCCAACTGTTCTGTATGCAAGCTTTGGGGTCAAGGGTCCGCGCCTCTTGTGTTCAGTGACTAACCATCTCTTTCTGATCTCTTCAACCCGCGTTACGGGCAGCTTAAGCTGTTCAGCTATCTCTTTAGGTGTCATAAACCGCTCCAGACCGAAGAGAATTAGGTCTAGCGTTTCATATTTGATGCCTAGTTCCTGCTCTGCCAGTTGGCCTGGCCAAAGCCTTGGAGTGGACGGCTTTTTGGCTATTTCTGGAGGAACGCCTATGTAGAGTGCCAGTTGCCTCACTTGTGTCTTGTAGAGATCCATTAAAGGGGATATGTCGGCGGCGATGTCTCCCCACTTTGTGAAGTATCCTATCATGGTTTCGGATTTGTCCGAGCTGCCACAGACTATTCTATTAAGTCTGTTTGCGTAATAGTAAAGAAAGACCATCCTCATTCTGGCCTTCAGGTTTCCCTTGCTAATCTTGTCCTGTTCCTCGTATATGGGAAGAGAATGATAACATACTTTAAGGAGGGATGAGATATCGATGATTTCTAGATCGAAACCAAACTTTTCTGCAACCATCTTGGTATGCTTGGCATCATCGGCGCTTTGCGTCTCCTCTTCAGGCAAGAATATGCCCAAAACTTTGCTGCCACCAAGAGCCAGCGAGGAGAGAGCTGCTATTGTACAGCTGTCAACTCCGCCTGAAATGTTCAGAACAACGCCTGTAGCGTCACTTTTTTCTACATAATCCATAATAAACCGCTTAATTCTGGCCTTGGCTGTTGTTGAGTCTAATTGTAGAACTTCGGTTTTGAGTTTCAATGTAGACCCTTGTCTATTCTGTTATCGTTTCTTCTTATTAATTGATGTTACAAAGGGTGAGAAGCTGCTTCAAGTAACAGTTGGGCAAATATTTAAAGCAATGCCAACATACTTCAACATGTTGGGGAGCTGTAAGCTAGTTGTGCTATTAATGACAGAGGAATTGGTATGGGTAGAAGACGAAGAAGGGTGATTCGTATTCCCAAAAGGCAGCTGCCTAGGGTTTACTTATGCCCAAGATGTGGAAGGGAGACGATTAGAGTCAAGATATTGAAGGAACGAGAGCGCGCGACAGTGCGTTGTGGGAATTGTGGCTTGACTGAGGAGCTTCCAATCGAACCAACCTTCAAGAAGATCGATATTTATTGCCGTTTCACGGACAAGTTCTACTCAGGACAAATCAGCACATAGTGGAAGAGTTGTTTTTCGAAAAAAATGACGGGCATTGGTTCCATTTTACATTAGGTACTTCGAGAAGTGAAGATGCCGAGGAAGCTCGAAACCCGTTAAAGCCTGTGATTTTGCGGCTACATCCGTTCTCAAACATGAACACAGGCACTCGTGGGCAAGCATATATACTTTGAAGTGCGAAATGAGAAGGGATAGCCCTTGATTGGTCGTGTAGAGCGATACTTGCTGGATAAGATTCAGGAGGACGGAGCGATCCACATCACCCTCATAGATCCCGAGAAAGTATCTCCTGAATCCGCATCTCACATAGCTGAGGAAGCCGAGGCTTCAGAGACAGCCGCGATAATGGTCGGGGGCTCCACTTCTGTCTCTACTTCAGATTTGGACAAAACCGTTAGAGCAGTAAAGAAAGGTGTAGAGATCCCGGTAATCCTTTTCCCGAACAACGTAACTGGGATCAGCCAATACGCCGACGCTATATGGTTCATGTCGCTCCTCAATTCAGTAGACCCGTACTTTATCATAGGGGCACAGGTCTTAGGCGCCCCGCTGGTCAAGAAATATGGCCTAGAGGCGATTCCACTAGGTTACATTGTAGTTGGAGCAGGAGCAGCTGTAGGCGTCATCGGGCGGGCCACGCCTATCCCATATGGGAGACCTGAACTCGCGGTTGCACATGCATTGGCAGCACAGTACCTTGGGATGCGATTTGTATATTTAGAAGGCGGGTCTGGAGCCAAAAATCCAGTGCCAAAGGAGATGATAAGACTGGTCAAGTCTACGGTTGAAGTTCCACTAGTCGTGGGGGGTGGCATCAAGACTGGTGAGCAGATGAAGAGCGTCGTTGATGCTGGTGCAGACGTTGTTGTCACTGGGAACGTGACAGAGGAATCTATGGTTAAAGACAAGGTTAAGGAACTTGTGAGAAGCATTAAGAGTTGACTTGTAGAGTCCTTGTCAGGTAATCCTTCACTTTTTATTCGTTCGTGTTGGAAAAACTGAAAATCCACCTGATAGAGTGTTACTTGGGAGGACCACTTTGGGCATCAAGATGAGTGAAGGGTATAAGGGTTATGTTTCTTCTTTAGGGGATAGACTAGCAGAGATATACAAGATTGCGAAAGAGGCTAGGAAAAAGGGGGTAGACCCCGCCCTCATTCCTGAGCCTGCGGTGGCAAAAGACTTGGCTGAGCTTGTTGAGGGATTGGTCGGTCCTCAACGTGTCGCCGAGAGCATAAGAGAGTTAAGCGGGAAGCTGCCGAGAGAAGAGCTTGCATTCAAGATAGCTCAAGAGATTGTCTATGGGAAATTCGGGCACTTGGAGGCTCCTGAAGCGGCTGAACAGGCCATCAGGACCGCCCTTGCCATACTGACCGAGGGAATTACCGCCGCACCCCTGCAGGGTGTGCCCCGAGTCTCCATAAAGTATAATCCCGATCAGACAAAATATCTCGCAATCTATTACGCTGGTCCGATACGGGCAGCAGGCGGTACAGGGCAGGCCCTGACCTTGGTGATTGGTGATTTTGTTCGAAAGTTGCTTGGGCTTGATCGCTATAAGCCAACCCCCGAGGAGGTCGGGCGATTTGTTGAAGAGGTACGGCTCTATGAACGGGCAGTGTCACGGTTTCAGTATCACGTCTCTGACGAAGAATTGCGAAGAGCTATCCAATTCATTCCAGTGGAGGCTACGGGCACTCAGTCCAATCCAGTTGAGGTTTCATCCTTCCGCAATCTGCCACGCATAGAGACAAACCGCGTGAGAGGCGGCGCCCTGCTGGTCGTAAACGATGGGGTTGTCGGGCGTTCCGCAAAAGTCTGGACGATAGTAGAGAAACTGGGAATCGAGGGATGGGACTGGCTGAAGAATGTGCGGAAGATCAAAGAAATGAAGACAGCGGGGTTCATGGAGGATGTCATTGCTGGTCGCCCGATCTTCTCATTCCCGTCGAGGCGTGGAGGCTTCAGGCTTCGCTACGGAAGAGCTCGCAACACCGGTCTGGCAGCAGTAGGTTTACACCCAGCGACTATGGTGATTCTTCAAGGCTTCCTAGCTGCTGGAACCCAGCTACGCCTTGAGGGTCCAGGGAAGGGAGGGGTCGTTGTCCCCGTGGACACCATAGAGCCACCCATAGTCCGCCTAAGAGACGGGTCCGTTGTGCGCGTTTCTATGCAGAATCTTGAAGAGATAAGGAACGTCGTTGACAGGATTCTTTTTCTAGGTGACATTTTGATAGGGTTCGGTGACTTCTTGTACAACAACAAGCCTCTTCTCCCTTCTGGTTTCACAGAAGACTGGTGGTGTGCAGAACTCCATGCAGCTGTAAAACAGACGTTCAACGGCGATTTGGATGCGGCAGCAACAGCAGCGAAGATGTCTGTGACACGGCTCGAAGAAATTTTAGGAGATCCCTTTGGAAACAAACCCGTTGCCGAGGAAGCCATGTCACTGGCCCTAATGTTCGAGGCGCCTCTACATCCGTTCTTCACATATTTGTGGTCAGGCGTCTCTTCTGAGGAGCTCAGAGGGTTGAGGCAGTGGCTTTTGGGTTCTGATACCCGGAGTGAGAATGAGAGAATCACTGAAGTGATTGGTGTGATGGAAGAATCGGTGAAGCGGTTACTTGAGAGGATATGCTTGCCACATTTGGTTACGGAAAATAGTATTAAAATAGATGGTGGAGACGCCGACATATTCAGCTTTTGTTTGGGGCTGCAGTCTCCTGAGCGGGAAATAGATGAGGAAAAATCAGTGCTTGAAAACATCGAAAGGCTCTCTGGCGTATCTGTTAAAGAGAAGGCTCCCACGCTTGTAGGTGCCCGGATGGGGCGCCCTGAAAAGGCGAAGAGGCGTGAGATGAGGCCCATGGTTCATGCTCTCTTTCCCGCTGGAATGGCTGGTGGTCCTCGTCGTGATCTGGTGAGTGCGGCTGAAAAGGGTTTGATTGAGGTTGAACTTGTGAAGAGGCGGTGCCCAAAGTGTCACGAAATAACCTTCAAAGCTTTGTGTGAAAGATGCGGGGTTGAAACTGTTCTTGAGAGAGTCTGTCCTAGGTGTGGCAGGGTCTTGGAGGAACGTCTCTGTCCCGTGTGTAAGGTTTCTACTAGAAGCTATAAGAAGCAAACAATCAATGTGAAGGAGTTTGTGGATGAGGCCTGTAAGGGGCTGAGTATTCCTATTCCTGGGCTTGTGAAGGGTGTTAGGGGTTTGATGAATGAGACGAAGACTGCGGAGGTGCTTGAGAAGGGTATACTACGAGCAAAGTACGACCTCTCTGTCTTTAAGGATGGGACAATACGATTCGACGCCACGAACGCTCCGTTGACACACTTTAGGGCGAGGGAGATCGGCGTTTCTGTACATAAGCTTAGGCAGCTGGGTTACTCTCATGACGTTGGCGGAGAGCCGCTTACTAGTTCTGACCAGACCTGTGAACTGAAGGTGCAGGATGTTGTTGTCCCGATGGAATGTGTGGAATATTTTGTTGGTGTGGCCGGTTTTCTTGATGAGTTGCTTGAGAAGGTGTATGAGCTTCCTGCATTCTACAATGTTAAGGGAGTTGGGGATTTGGTTGGTCACCTGGTTGTGGGTTTGGCGCCTCACACCTCTGTTGGCATTCTCGGGCGGATTATAGGGTTCACGCCTCTGAGTGTTTGTTATGCTCATCCCTTGTGGCATTCGGCGAAGCGTAGGGACTGTGATGGCGATGAGGACGCTTTGATGCTTGCCTTGGATACAGTACTGAACTTTTCTAAGGCCTTTCTGCCTGCTCAGACAGGTGGAATAATGGACGCTCCGCTTTTTATCATTCCAGTTGTGAATCCTCTGGAGGTGCAGAGGCAGGCTCACGAGGTTGATGTTGCATCGGCCTACTCCGTGGAGTTCTACGAGAAGACCGTCCAGGGCTCATCTTCGCGAAATGTCAGGGGGCTCATGGACTTGGTTGAGCATAGATTGAACACTGAGGCGCAATTTGAGGGCTTCGGCTACACTGTGCCTGTTTCGGATATCAATACGGGCAACCGTGAGAGCATGTATAAGAAATTGGGGCGGATGACAGAGAAGTTGGGTGGCCAGTTGATGTTGGCGGAGAAGATTGATGCTGTTGATGTGAAAACCGTTGCTCAGAAAGTTCTCACCACACATTTCATTCGGGACATTATGGGTAATCTCCGTGCGTTCACGACTCAAAACTTTCGATGCAAGAACTGCAACAGGAAGTTCAGAAGATTACCGCTTGAGGGGAGGTGTCCCAGGTGTGGTGAAGACTTGACGTTAACGGTCTATCGCGGTGGAATTGAGAAGTACTTGGATGCGGCGCGCAAGCTCGTCAGGAGATATGGGCTTTCTGACTATTATGCTCAGAGGCTTTCGCTGGTGGATGATGAGATTCGGTTGCTTTTTGAGGGTGATAAACCGAAGCAAATCAGCCTAAGAGATTTTATGGCCTGATTAGCGCTTTTATAGATGAGTTTCTGAATTATGTTTCGGGGACTCTGTTGAAGAGAGCCTACCATCCTAAAGCCTTCCTTTCATTGAAGAGGAACATTTGGCCTGGTCTAGTCTCCAGAACCCAGATAGTTTCGCGGCTTGAAAAAGGAGCGCTAAGCGCCAAAGCTATTGCGCAAGAAACCAAGTTGAGCTATTCGGCGACTCTGTACCATCTTCATCTTCTCGAAGCTGAGAATATACTTGCGCGTAGGGGCAAGAAACCCTACTTCTGGGAGCTAACTGGTGCCGGGCAGCAGAGATTGACGTAAGGCTGACCAATGTTTTCCACATCTCACGCTTAACGTGGGTCCTCAACTTACCAAAAACCTTAAGAATCTTCTGCATAGGATGATGCGTTGTGGAGTGAACACGCATGGTTTACTGTACTAAGTGTGGTGCTGAGAATCCTGATGATGCTAAGGTATGTACTCAGTGCGGTGCATCTCTATATCCCGGAGCGCCGCCAACTCGGAGATACGAGCGTCGCAGATTTGAAGAAGAATGTTTTGGGATTCCGAGAGGTAGCACGATCGTGGCCTTGGCCCTCGGTGCAATGATTCTTATCTGGGGTCTTGTATGGCTTCTGCAACAACCTGGTATTGAATTAATCCCCGCAGGAATATCTGCTTGGCCTTTCGCAATAATCATCTTAGGAATATTGATTGTCATCGGCGCCATCCGTGGGCTGAGTCGCAGATACTGAACTCTTTTTCGGGTCCTAACAGGCTTCACATGGAGTTCTGCAGGTATGAGAGATTCTCCAGTGGTCCCACTGTGAGAGCAGTATGCGCGTTAGCAGCCAAAAAACGGTTAAGACAACCAGAAACAAATCGGCGAAGAGGCTTTGAATGATTTGGTCGATTCCGATCAGAGCCAAGAAGGCGCCTAAGACAAAAAATGTGTTTGCCATTAGGCGAACTAGGGTTCTGAATCTAAACTGGAACAGCCCTAAGCCGACTCCTAGAGTTCCCATAAAAACTGCTAGAGAAGCGTTCTGTTCGATATGCCAATAACCGAGGAAATACGTGATTGTTCCAGCCATGGTCATGAGTGCTCCCAGAAGCAATCCTGTGCACGCCGCACAGAAGGTTTTCCTATCTGTCTGAACCACATGAGCAGAAAAGTTTCCGCAGTCGGGGTGATGCCCTCGCAGATTTGGAGCGCTCTCATGAGAATCAAGATCTTTCTCGTTAGCACTGATATCGCCCTCTTCTTTTGCCCAATGAGACATTGCAGAACACTGCTTTGGGAAGAAGACCGCGATGATTCCAAATAGACAGATTGCTCCAAAGATTGAGCCAATCACTGGTTTTCGCCAAGGAAGGTTATCTTCTATAGTTGGCGGGTTGATCGCAAGCGTTGCTACGAGGATTAGTCCGAAGAATGAAACGGCTATCATGAAGATCAGAATATGGCTACGAGGCAGACTGTGAGGCATGAAATCAAATCTCAAAAGAGTGCTCTGAACTGCTCTACGATGCCTTGAGTGGCCATGTACCTGTAGACTCTCCTTCTCAATTCGTTGGTGGAGAAGAGCCCGCGTAGTCTTCTACTCCAAGAGCCGAAGAAGCTTCGGTAGCATCTGTAGAGTTCCTCTTGGACCTCTTCTCTAGAGAGCGTCTCTGTCGGCATGATGGCGTGAACCATGTCATAGTGGGCCCAGTTGAAGTCCTCTATCCAACCATTCTGCTTGGCCTCCTCAAAGATTTCGGTGCCTGGAAATGGGGTGAGGATGGCGAAGATGGTGAGGTCGGGATCGAGGGCGTTCACAAACTCCCTCAGGCTTGCTATGGACTCGGCGCTGTCTTTGCGTTCGCCGATGATGAACATTGCTTGGGCGAATATGTCGTTCTCTTGTAACAGTCTGACAGCCTTTTTGGCATCGTCAGGTGTGATATCCTTCTTGAATGTTTTGAGCTTGGACGGGCTTGGGCTTTCCACTCCTAGAAGGACCCAGCGGAGACCCGATTTCCGCATCTTGGGCAGGAGTTCACGGTTCTTCACAACGTCGTCGCACCTTATCTGCGTAAACCACATCATATCATCAGGAATTTCCTGCCGAATAATCTCTTCAGCCATTTCGTTTGCACGTTTGCCAAGCGTGAAGTTGTCATCTGTCAGCCAGATGAATCTGCTTCCGTAGTTTTGATAGCAGAACTTTATTTCGTCTGCGATTCGCTTGGGTGATTTTGTTCTCCACTTCCCTTGCCAGTGTCTCCATTGGGTGCAGAATGTGCAGCGGTGTGAGCAGCCTCTTGAGCCTTCAACTAGTGCGTAGGGGGTTTTTGGACCCGCCATCGCTGTGAAGTGATATTCGTGAACTACCTCTTCTACGAAGTGGTATCCTGGATAGGGAAGGGTGTCTAGGTTCTTAATCAGAGGGCGCGGAGGATTGTGGTGGACTTTTCCATTGTGTCTGAAGGAGACGCCCCTTATCTCTGAGAGAGATGCTCTTCTTTTTTCTGCTTTTTTGACTAGTTCTGCGAGAGTCTGTTCTCCCTCCCCACGGATGATAACGTCGATTTCAGGGTATGCCTCTAGGCTCTCTTGGGCTGTTGCAGTGAAGTGTTGCCCGCCGGCGACTGTCAGAATATCGGGGGCTACTCTTTTCGCTGTTTCAAGGGTTCTGACCGCGACGTATGAGTTGCATGTGGCTAGTGCGCTTGACGCCACAATGTCTGGGTTAGAAGATTCTATATTCCTTTCTAGGCCTTTCCAGTCCACCTGCTCAGCGTTGCAGTCCAGCACCTCTATCTCTACGTCTTTGATCTTGTTCTCTAGGTATGCTGCAAGTTGAAGAATTCCGTATGGGGGCGGCAAGTACTCTCCCATGACGAACCAGTAGTCCTTGGGCGGTTCGACGAAGAGAATTCTCACGCCCTCTTCAGCCTCAGCTACAAAGGTTGATGATTGGTCTTTTAAGAGTGCTGATGATTTGTGTGGCGGGTGTTTCAAGAGAAGCGTGTTAATTTGCTGATTTAGGTGGGCTATGGCTTATGGCTCAACGCGAAGAGTTGCATTCCGAGGGCAAGGACGAACTCGTTCCAGCGATGAACAGCTTGATTAGTGAGTAGGTTCATATTCACACAATGAGAAGCGTGCAGGAGGTGTGGGATTGACTTTCTGTGGGCGGTGTGGGGCGGAGTTGCCTGAGGGCGCGAGGTATTGTCCTTCCTGTGGGACTGTGGTGGGCGAGGTTGTGAGGGAGAAGTTCTCTGTCTCGGCTGACAACCTCGTGAAGAGAGTGAAGGAGTTGCTTCATGAGGGAAACGTCAGGCGGATAAGTATCAAGGACGAGGAAGGGAAGGTTCTGTTAGAGATGCCTGTGACGGTTGGCGTTGTGGGAGTGATCTTGGCTCCTTGGCTGGCGGCACTTGGGGCAATCGCGGCTCTGGCTACGAGATGCACCTTGACTGTTGAAAGAAAGGAATGACCTGGATTTCACTTTAGGTTGATGTGAATTTTCTCTTTATAGAGGGCAGGTGCATGGGTTTTCCTGGCATTTCGGGCACTTGTTATCGTATTTTCTTAGTGCAGCCTCTTCTATGTCTACGTTGACCACGTTTGCCAAGGAGGATAACCACGCGAGGACGTCGGCAAATTCATCTGCTAAGGCGTCCTCGTCTTTTTCCATCAGGGCTTCTTCCAGCTCTTCAACCTCGTCTACAAGCCACTCGTAGGTTCCTTTTGCTCTACGCTTTGAGTCTCTGTGAAAATAGATCTGTCTCATCATATCCTGAAACTCGCGAAGACGCATCCCCTTCCTCTCCTCTTGAGACAATTCGTCTTCTTGCTGGCTTAGAGCGTAGTTTCTAATATTTAGAGTTGTGTATATGAAGTTAATGGAATGATCAAAAATGGAAGGGCAACAATATTTTAACCTAGATGATGTTGCTTGGCGGGAATTTGGAGGTGTCACGAGAGGGGTGTTTGTCAAAGATTTGGCTACAAGGGCCTTCACGGAGAAGTTCAATCTCTCATTGTTCAAGGTGGAACCAGATGGGGAATTTCCCAAGCATAAGCACTCGCACGCGCATGTCCTATACTTTCTGAGAGGCAAGGGAGAATGCTGGGTTGGCTCCAGAAGTTATCAGATCAAACCTGGTGATGTGGCGTTGGTTCCAAAGGAAGAAGAGCATGGTTACAGAAACACAGGGAAGGATGATCTATTGCTTCTAGTGATGAATTTTCCGGCTACGAGATGAATTCTACAAGTTTAACCGCAGAAGACTCTTTTGGACGCGTGCGCGCGCAAGCGCATGGACTATACTAAGGCTATTATATAAGCCGCATTAATAGGGTCCCGACGAATTCAGTCGTCAGCTATGAGACGATGCTGCATGCCATACTATGTTTACATTCTTCTTTGTGAAGATGGAAGCTATTACACCGGATATACCAAAGACGTGAAATGTCGGGTTGCACAGCATGAGAAAGGTCAAGCCTCTAGGTACACAAGGATGCATAAACCCGAGAAGATAGTGTATGTCGAGAAATTCGACAGCCGTGGTGAAGCTATGAGGAGAGAAAGAGAAATTAAATCACTGAGCCACAGCAAGAAAGAAAGATTGGCAAATGCGCGGGCGTGAGAATGTAATATGGATTGCCAGTTAGAAATGTATATAAGTTAAGCTCTTGGAATAGGCATTGAGGAAAAGCAGGAATGAGTGACCGAGAAACAGATTCGTAGAAGACGTTTTTCGAATCACAGAGAGTCGCCAGAGTGTTCTTTGCCTCGTGGATTCCTCGACCAGCGTTCTAAGGCAACCAAGAATGTAGCGGATTCTATCGGTGAATCGGATAAGCATGGGTGCTCAGAAAAGCAGAATGTTTCCAGTGGAGAAGAGGTTAGGGGGGTTGACCATCGAAACCTCGGTAAGCAGCTTGATCTCTTCTCGATAGACGAGGAAACTGGTGTGGGGCTTGTCTTGTGGCATCCAAAGGGCGCCCTAGTGCGGAAGATACTGAGGGATTTCTTGGAGGAGGAGCATCTCAAGCATAGGTACAAGCTGGTTTCTACGCCGCACATCGCCCGTGGAGAGCTTTGGAAGACCTCTGGGCACTTGGAGTACTATCGGGAGAACATGTACGTTTTTGAGAGGAATGGAGAGACCTATGTGGTGAAGCCGATGAACTGTCCCTTCCATGTTCAGATTTACAAGGCGCAACCGAGGAGTTACAGGGATCTCCCCATCAGATACGCGGAGTTGGGCACTGTGTACCGCCTGGAGCGGTCAGGAACGCTGCATGGTCTTCTCCGTGTGAGGGGCTTCACGCAAGACGACGCCCACATCTTCTGCGCACGTGAACAGCTTGAAGAGGAGATTTCGGGGATCCTAGACCTAGTAGAGAGCATCCTGGGGACGTTAGGCTTCTCTGAGTACGGGGTTGAGCTCTCGCTGAGAGACCCGAAGCAGCCTGAGAAGTACATGGGTTCAAGCGAAGACTGGGACTTGGCTCAGGAAGCATTGGCTA
>JABAOF010005376.1_pt1 | contig 20813 bp, 18 predicted proteins | sample 7062171 | NCBI WGS metagenome assembly JABAOF01 (sample SAMN14538628, study PRJNA623070) | marine sediment metagenome | biome: marine biome [ENVO:00000428]; feature: marine pelagic biome [ENVO:01000023]; material: deep marine sediment [ENVO:00002113] | place: India: Gulf of Khambhat ...
AGGCAGACAATCGAACCGACACCCATCACATGGGCATCGATCCCGACTCGGTCGACGACATCCTCTATGCCTCTTCTCGCCCTTTCACCGAGACTATCGATGTGTGGGTAGACAAGCCTCTTCTCATATTCTTCTAAGGCTATGCACCCAGCCCGGGTGGTGAAAGGGTTTGCGGTGTAGGTTCCTCCATGGAAGGCTCGTTCAGACTTGTCTGGGTGTTTAAGGTGATCGATGAGTTCCATCACATCAGCCCGACCGCAGATTCCGCCAACAGGGAGACCTCCCCCTGCCAAAGCCTTGCCTAGAACGGTGAGGTCAGGTATCACCCCGAAGTGTTCCTGACCTCCTCCTGGAGCCAGCCTGAAGCCAGTGATCACCTCATCATATATGAGTAAGGTGCCTGTCTCGTCGCACAGTTCCCGCAGCCCCTTAAGAAACTCTACCTCTGCCGATATAACTCCTGCGACGCCCTGCACTGGCTCGATCAGCATACAGGCAAGTTCCTGTCCTCGGATGGTCCTCCTCACTCCATCCAGGTCATTGAAGGGGAGGATGACGGTATCTCTTAATGCGCTCTGCGTTAGACCTGCGGACTCAGGTTGATCCAGGGGCCAGCCCACCGAACCGTGGAGTGCGTCGTAGCCACCGTGCCAGCCGCCTTCGAACTTTCCGATCTTATCTCTCTTGGTGTAGGCACGGGCCAGCCTCACAGCGTACATGTTTCCTTCTGTTCCGCTGTTTGTGAATCTAACCATCTGGGCGCTGGGCACAAGCTTTACAACTAATTCCGCCAGCTTTATCTCCCATTCGTGGCAGAAGCCGAAATGAGAGCCCTGTTCGAGCTGATGCCTGATGGCCTCGACGATAGCGGGGTGACGGTGGCCAAGAATCTTGGCGCCATGACCCATCCAGTAATCTGTGTATTCGTTTCCGTCTACGTCGTAGACTCGGCTTCCAGATACGTGGGTCATGTAGGGAGGATAGGGCTCACAGTGTCTTATGCTATATGAGACCCCAGCTGGTAAGACTTTCTTAGCCCGTTCATAGAGCTCTCTAGACCTCTCGCTCTTCGAGATGTATCTCTCCATGGCTTCATCACCCCATGAATAAATCTCTCTAGATATCTAATCAAGTTTCTTTTATCATTCAAAGACAGGGGTCGCGTTCCTAACGAGTTCTTCCTTGTAGAGGCTCATCAGCCTCTTTGTGACGGGTCCGGGTTTCCCATCTCCTATGACTCTACCATCTATAGATAGGATGGGTAGGGTTCCGCCGGCGGTGGAGGTGAGGAAGACCTCGTCCGCGGTGTATAGGTCGTAAGGAGTCATATCGACTTCGAATACATCGTATCCTTCCTTCCTAGCGATCTCGATGATGGTGCGTCTGGTGATGCCCTCCAGTATTTTGGTTGGGTTTGGTGTAGATAGGGTGTTACCCTTCACGGCGAAGATGTTGTCTCCGCAGCCCTCTGTGACAAACCCATGGATATCGAGCAGTATGGCCTCGTCTGCACCAGCCTCCACAGCCTCGATTCTCGCCAATACGTTATTCAAATAGTTCAGCGTCTTGGCCCTGGACTCTATGCACATCGAGGGTGTCTTTCTTGTCTTGGCGATGATGGCCCTCAACCCTTCCGCCTTTCCTTCCTCTTCGGGGACGATGAACCGGAATTCCTGTGGGAGTATCGCTATGGTGGGGTCCCCGGCGTAGCGTGGATCCAGCAGCGGATACCCCCTACCTCTCGTCACCACTAACCTGACGTAGGCATCCCGTAGGCCGCTCCTACTAATCGTCTCGATGACAGCTTTCCTCATCTCCTCCTTTGACATCCCTATTTCGATCTTAACCACCTTCAGCGAGTTGTAGAATCTGTCTATATGGTCGTCTAGCCTGAAAATCTTTCCGTTGCGTACCACCAGTGTGTCAAAAACGCCGTCGCCATACAGCACACCTCGGTCGTAAATCGAGACCTTTGCCTCATCCTCAGAAACGATCTCACCGTTAAGATATACAAATAATCCAGTCTTGCTCTNNGATCGCTCCTATCATAGACCCGAACTTCCATGTTAGATATTGGAGCCTTTGTTGAGCAATTCAATTAAATGGATACATACCCATATGGTTGAGGTATGAAGGTGAGAGGACCATTGAAGGACTCCATCATCACTATAAAAGCTAGAAAGTTGATCGACGGAACAGGTGGAAAACCCCTCGAGCAGGCCGTGGTAACCATAAAAGATGGTGTTATCTTCTCGGTCGGCAGGGAAGAGTCGACCAAGATTCCTAGCGACGCCAACGTTCTAGACGCTAGTGAACAGACACTTATGCCGGGCCTAATCGACACTCATGTCCACCTCTTCTGGGTTGACACCGAGGAGTTCGACATCTACGTAGGCACTATCAAGTCTCCGCCTTCCTTGATAGCCCTCTATGCCTACAAAAACGCCCTTAAGTGCCTGAAAGCAGGTTTCACAACGTTAAGAGACTTGGGATCAGCGAACTTCCAGAATTGTGAGGCCTCCTCGCTGGGGAAGGCCATCGAACTGGGACATCTTGATGGGCCCAGGATCCTGGCCGCTGGCTGGGTCGGCTCGACTGCAGGTCACTTAGACATGGCTCCCTACATGCTTAACCTTTATAAGAGGCCGGAGACGGCTGACGGTGTCGAGGCGGTGAGGAAGCTCACGAGAAAACTCCTTCGAGAGGGCGTCGACCTCATCAAGATCTCCTCCACAGGAGGTGTGGGAGATCTAGTGGGAGGAGCAGGTTGGAGCAACTACACGTTGGAGGAGGTTGAGGACATCGTGAATGAGGCTCATTCAGTGGGAAAGAAGGTGGCGACCCACGCCCACGGCGGAGAAGGACTCCGAGACGCCATTTTGGGCGGCGTCGACACCGTGGAACACGGGAGGTTTCTAGATGACGAGATCATCCGGATGATGATAGAGAGAGACGTGATTCTTGTTCCCACCCTCTCAGCTTACTATGGATGGAGAACAGATGCGACGTATGAGGGTACCGACGACCTCCTGAAGAGGAGCATCACCAGCTTTAGGAAGGCTCATGAGGCCGGCGTGAAGATCGCCACGGGCACAGACTCAGGTCCTCCTCCAATCCGGCACGGCAACAACGCCTTCGAGATCGAGCTGCTGGTGAGGCACGGGATGTCTGAGATGGAAGCCATCGTCGCTTCTACAAAGACTGCCGCTGAGGCACTGGGTCTAGAAAGACAGATAGGGACTGTTGAGAAGGGTAAGGTCGCAGACCTAATCATTGTGAAAACAGACCCTTTGGAAGACATCAAAGTTTTACGAGATGTGAGGAATATTGATAAAGTCATAGTGAAGGGACGGATCTTAGTAGACCGGTGCGGTGCAGGAACTTAGCTCTACTCATACTCTATCGTCGCCGGCGGCTTACCCGATACGTCGAAGTATACCTCTGTCACATTGCATACAGTTAGGATCTTTTCACCAATCTCTCTGAGTTTCTCCAAGGGAATCTCGAAGATGTCCGCGGACATCGCATCTACACTCCTAACCGATCTTATCACTGTGGAATAGGGTGAACCCTCTTCACCAGAGGTAATTTTGTATAAAACCCTTGAGTAGTTGGTTTTGATAGGTACACTCAACCCTACCTCTCTCAGTGTTCCATAATCCTCAATGTTGTCTCGAATACATATCGGGCGGCTGTAGATTCTCTCGAATCTTCTCTTACCTATTTCACCTGTGTCCTTCACACCCGTGACTCTGGTATCCATCAAGACACTCTGCATAATCCCGTATCGCTCTAGCTCTCTCTTAACTAAGGCTGGGGTCTCCCTCAGCTCGCTGTCGAAGATAGCGGCGAAGGATTGGAACGGAACCTGTTCCCCCGTCTCAGGATCTATGTAAAGGTCGATACCATAGACTTTACGGGTATACTCTTCGATCATGGACTCGACCAAATCGTTCACCCTCTTCTCTATACTCAGTTTCTCGGGGTTTACCCTACCCACAGCCCTGATGGATAAACCCGGCCCGGGAAAGGGTTGCCTTCTGATGACGTTCTCTAAGGCCGTCAGCCCGTACGTTGAAATTAGACACTCGGCGACCTTCCTGACTTCGTCCTTGCATAGGCCTGCGATTGGTTCAACGAGTCTCTCCACCTTTTCGAATCTGAGATGGACATTATGTTGGCTTTTGACCCTCCCATCAGTCTCGATGATGTCAGGGAGTATAGTTCCCTGGGTCATCACGTTACACCGAGAATCCGCCATCTCCCTATCGGTGATAATCTCATAGGCCTTTCGGAAGCCCAGTCTCTTATCCTCGGCTTCAGGTATCCCCATCACTCTCTCATAGAACAGAGACCTTCCATCCACAAGTTTGAAGTTACTGAAGCCAGCGAACATATCAGCGACAAGCTCTGGCTCCTCTCTCCCCTTAATCAGCCTCATGAACCCAGTGTCTACGTGGGTTACGTGGAGTCTATCCCCTATCTCCAGGTGGAATAAAGCCGCCGTAACCGAGGAGTCCACTCCTCCTGAAACCATTATCTTTACTCTATCTTCTGGTTTTACGTGTTCTCTGATAAATCTCCTTGCACCCTCAATGAAGCCCTTGGGATCCTCTCTCGGCGACGCTGCAGGGGATATATACCTGTAGACGGATGCCTCCGGCATAAAAAATATCGTATTTCCAATGCTATTTATGAATATTAGAATTTACACAGACGAAAGACACTTTTTATTTCACGTTAATCCCAATTGTATGCATCTATCTGGGAGAGAGCTTTGATTCAAGTCTGACTGACAAGTACACTGTAGAGTTGATAGTGGTTGACGCAGACCATTTATAGCAGATATCGGTGGGTCGTGTTATTCACTGTCTGGTTATCCTTTACAGTCTCGTTCCTCCCACGATTCGTGATTCCACCTCTCATCCCTATACTGATGCCTCTCTATAATCTGACAAACATGCAGGCAGGAATGTTGATGACAGGCTTCTGGGTCGGATACTTCCTTATGCAGATCCCTGCAGGCATGGTTTCGGACAGAATCGGCTCGAAAAGGACGATTGTTACGATGTCTATCCTAATCGGCCTCCTCAGCTTTTTGACAGGGTTGACGACAGGATACCTCGATCTCCTCGCCGTAAGGTTCCTCAACGGGCTAACGTGTGCCTTCATGTTTGCGCCTGGGCAATCCCTTCTCCTGAAGTGGTTCAGAACCGGAGAGAAGTCATTCGCAAGCGGGATCTATATAACGTCGCCCTATATAGGGATCCCTCTCCCCGTATTTCTCTCCCCTATTATCGTCCTCTACTTCGGGAGCTGGCGTTATCCCTTCTGGATATTTGCCCTATTTCCCATCTTCGCAGGAGTGGTAGGATTCTTCCTCATGAGGGACCCACCAAAAACGACTCCAACACGTCCAAAGATCTCTAGATCCAAGAAGTCACTTAAAAACGCCTCTATAGGATCAGATATCACCTCACTCCTCAAGAATAAGCTTCTTTGGTACAACAACATGTACAGATTTGGGTTGATATTCTCGGTTCTCGGGGCAATGAGCTGGGCTCCCAAATATCTGGTCAGTGAGTTGCAGTTCTCTCTAGTCTACGCAGGCTTCGTGAGTGTCCTTTTGATGGCTCCGGGCATCGTAGGAGGTCCTCTCGGAGGTGCCACTGCAGACAGAATTATGAAGAGAAATGCTCCCACATGCCTAATAGGAACTCTTGCCTACTGTTTCATACCCCTCTACATAGCTTTCTCCTCCATGACCCCTCTAGTGATAATTGTAGTCTTCTTTCTCTACGGCTTCTTCAACGCCTTCGCCGAGGCTCCTGCCTTAGCTATGTTTGACGAGCTTGGATTCGAAAAGAGGATGCTGGGCTCGGCCTTGGGCATATCAAACTTTATCGCTCAGATCGGTGGAGCTATGGCACCCGCTCTTTTCGGGTTAGCGATCGATCTAACAGGTTCCTTCAGCTATGGTTGGACACTTATGGGCCTCACGCCACTGACTCTCAATGCATTCGCACTACTTCTAATATATGAAGGACGCTGATCACCTAACGGTCATTTCATATTGAGTTAGGACATAGGAATCTTACTATTTCGGCTGGAATGGATGAGAAGTAAGGTAGATTGGAAACACATATTTATTCTACTCACCCTAATGCAATCAAAATGAGAGTTGAGTTAGTTGATCACCAACTCTGCACGCTGCTTAGCATGTGATGTTATGATATGGATTGTGGAGGCGCAGATGGCCATTTATTGGTTTAAAGGAGTTGAGAATAGATGAGGCGCTTCCTTAGGACGATCGAGCCAAGGAAAATCACTAAAAAGGTCTCAACGAGGCTAGAGGCTGCAAGTTACCTAAGGGACGGAGAATCCATCCTCTTCGAGAAGGTTGAAAGATATCCCAACTTCAGGGTGGCAGGCAACCTCCTCACCTCGAGGGAGGTTGTGGCAGCGACCCTAGACACTCCCAAGGAGAAATTGCTCTTCAAGTTATCAGGGGCCCTTGAAGCACCCGAAGCTTACAAGATCACCCAATCAGCCAATTTTTTTAAGAATGTATTTCAAGAACCTGATGTCATCAAGCACATTCCCCTACTCATGTACTATGAGAGAGAGGAGAGATATTATACGACGGCTACTATAATCATGGCACGGGACCCCGAAACCGGGAGGCAGAACGCTTCCTTCCACCGAATGATGTATCTGGAGAGGAACAGGTTCGCTGTCCGCTTAGTTCCAAGGGATCTCCACGACTTCTACTTGAGGAACAGGAGGGGAGGAAGAGACACAGACATCGTCGTCGTCTGTGGGGTACATCCACTGCTTTGCCTCGCCGCTGCCACCTCCTATCCTGGTCTCAACGAATTGGAGTTGGCCAACACTTTATTAGGAGGCCGTCTGACTTGCATTCAACTCGATGGCATCGATGTACCCTCCGATGCGGAGGTGGTGATGACGGGGAGAATCCTCCACGACCAGACCGCTAAGGAAGGGCCGTTCGTTGATTTGACACGTACCTGGGACGCCATTAGGGAGCAGCCCATCATCGAGATTGAGAAAATCTATTTGAGAGATGAACCCATATGGCAGGTGATCCTTCCAGGCGGAATCGAACACTGCTTGCTCATGGGTCTACCCCAAGAACCAAGGATGTACAAGATCATCCAGAACTCTGTCCCATCGGTGAGAAACGTTGTGCTCACGGAGGGAGGCTGCTACTGGCTTCACGCCGTCGTCTCCATTGAGAAGCGTGTTGAAGGAGAGGGAAAGAACGCGGGCCTGGCGGCTCTGGCGGCTCACCCCAGTTTGAAGAGAGTTATCGTCGTGGACGAGGACATCGATATCTTGGATCCTGAGAGCGTTGAGTGGGCTTTAGCAACTAGGCTGCAGCCGTCACGGGGGATGGTCTTCATCCCTGAGACGCGGGGCTCATCTCTGGATCCATCACCCGGCAAGACGGGTGTCACAACCAAGTGGATCATTGACGCAACGATTCCCTTGGACAGGAATAAGAGTGAGTTTGCTAAAGCTGATGTGCCTAGGACTAACAGCTAGACGGTGGGTTGTGTGTACCTCACGGGCGAAGAAGAGAGGATTCTGAGGGGCGAATCTGGACCCGCTCTTCAGAAACTCATGAGCATATTGGTGGCCCTAGGGGACATCTACGGCGCTGAGAGGCTGATACCCGTGGGATCAGCACAGGTCGCGGGAGTGAGCTATAAGTCTCTCGGAGACGCTGGAATCGAATGGATTGAATCCCTGAAGGGTATACAGGCTTCAGTTCCGTCAACGCTTAACACCGCTGGGATGGATCTGAACCTTTGGAGGCGTATGGGAGTCTCCGAGGAGTTCGCAGATAAGCAGCTGAGGATCATCAGGGCTTATAGGGAGCTAGGTATCACCTTGATCTGCTCATGCACACCCTATCTCTGTGGAAACGTCCCAAGGTTTGGAGAGCATATTGCTTGGTCCGAGTCCTCGGCGGTCTGCTATGCAAACTCCCTCTTGGGAGCCAGGACGAACAGGGAAGGAGGTCCCTCGGCACTTGCTTCAGCCATCATTGGCAAGACGCCCTATTACGGATACCATCTCGACGATATTCGAGAGCCGACCTTGATGGTGAGAGTCTCAGCGGAATTGAGTGAAGAGAGCGACTTCGGCTGCTTGGGTCATTGGGCAGGCAGAATTGCGGAGAGCGGGGTCCCCTATTTCACTGGATTGGAAGCCGCAACCGGGGATGAGCTAAAAGCTTTGGCGGCTGCTCTAGCCTCCTCTGGCGGCGTTGCCATGTTTCACGTACAAGACATCACTCCTGAGTCTATGCGCGTCTCAAAGAGCGGAGTCAAGACCGTTGAGTTCGAAGAAACAGACCTAAAAGGAACATACAGCGAGTTGACCACAGCAATAGGAGGCAGAGTTGATCTTGTATGTTTTGGATGTCCCCACGTCTCTATCGAGGAGATCAAAAGGATAGCTGACCTGTTAGATGGTGAGAGGATAGCATCGGGGACTAGGCTATGGGTGTTTACCTCGCTTTGTACAAAGGGGATCGCTGAGAGGAGCAGCCTCTTAAATAGAATTCAAAGAGCCGGCGGAGAGGTCTACTCCGACTGTTGTATGGTTGTTGCGCCCCTCGAAGAGTTGGGCTTCGAAACTATAGCCGTCAACTCTGCCAAGGCTGCCACCTACTCACCTACTGTCTCAAAGATGGACGTCGTATTCAGCACTTTACAGGGATGTGTTGAGATGGCGATGACGGGAAGGGTCCAGCTAAGAGGAGGTTAGTGTTGACCAAGATAAAGTGTAGGAGGATCTCAAGGGGAGTTGCTGAGGGATACGCCCTGGTCTCTGAAGAGCCTATAAGCTTCTTCGGAGGTGTCGATCCCCAAACAGGCCACATCATCGAAAGAATACATCCTCTCCATAGCCGATGTATAGCTGGAAAGATACTTGTTTTTCCAACGGGCAAAGGCTCAACCGTGGGCTCCTACATACTATACCAGCTAGCTAAGAACAAGAAGGCGCCGAAAGGCATCATCTGTAAGGAGGCCGAGCCAATCGTCGCGGTGGGCGCCATCATCTCAGATATACCAATGGTGGACAAACCCGAGTTCTTTGAATTCAGGAATGAGCAGAAAATAATGGTGGATGGCGATGTCGGTGAGATCGAGATTCTATGAAGTGAAGGGATAGATTTGATGAGTGAACGACATCCGGAGTCGTTAACCGTTCTCAAGCTGGGTGGCTCGGTCCTAACCGAAAAGGACAAACCTTTCACTCCAAATCAAGGAAATATTGAACGGTTATCTAGGGAGATTGCAGAGGGATTCGACAGGGAGAGGAGACGCCTCGTGATAGTTCATGGAGCCGGCTCGTTTGGCCACCCCATCGTTTCAAGGACTGAGATCCACAAGGGAATTTCGGAACCCAAACAACTTTTGGCGTTTGCGGAGACGCAGCGCTGGCAGAATCACTGGAACGTCTTAATCACGACCGCTTTGCAGAAGGAGGGTTTAGCCGCAATCCCCTCTCAGCCTTCCTCCCACGCCGTGATGCAGGCCGGGCGTCTGGTCTGGATGCCGTTGAGCTCGATAAAAGGTTTCCTGAAAATTGGGTTGGTGCCTGTTATGTACGGGGTCCCTGCATATGACCGGCTTCAGAAGTGTTCGATTTTGTCCGGCGATCAGATCGTACCATATTTGGCGAGGGAGCTAAGAGCTGATAGAATCATCCACGGAACAAACGTGGATGGGGTGTTCACTGAGGATCCCACGGTGAATCCCGAGGCGGAGTTGATCAGGAAGATTAACCGCAGTAACATAGGTGAGGTGAAGAAGTGTCTGAGACAATCATCTGCAGTCGATGTTACCGGTGGGATGCTCAGTAAGGTCGTGGAGTTGTTTAATCTAGCGAGGCTAGGAGTTGAGTCTGAGATCGTAAATGCAAGTAGGTCGGCGATTTTAAGAAGAACGTTGACTGGTGAAAGAGGTTTGGGCACCTCAATAAGGATTTAGCTACAAGAGACAAGAAGCAGATATCTCTTTAATTATCCGCCTTACAATGTACGAAGCCTTTAATCCTCCTCGCAAAGTACTCACAGGCGAAGCAGTTCACGGGGGTGATCTCATCCTTCATGATAGGACATAGTAGCCGCTCTTTCTTCATAAAGGAGAGCCTCCTTGTCATTCTCAGTTCCTTCAGTCTCTCTCTTACCTCTCGTGGAATACGGCCGGGCTTATCTACCTTTTTTACTTGGATCTTAATCATTTAGCTATCCTCAAAATGACCTTATCCGGTGCGATAATAAATTTGCCTAGACTTGTCGAGCATGAGGCAAGGTAAATAAAGGTATTTGAATTCTATTTTCTTCGTCCAAGCCTCTCACGGATCTTTTCCGAGCACAGCTTTAAGGCTAGATCAAGTTTATCTTTACCGGATCCTCCAGCCTGGGCCAAGTCAGCTTTTCCACCGCCTGCTCCATCGATCACCTCGGCGGCTTCTCTAAGTATATCGGCTATGCTTAAGCCTCGTTCTAAGGCATTGGACCCAGCTCTCCCAACTAGGTAGGCGTTCTTCTGGGTGCTCCCCAAAACAACCACGATTGAGGGGTCTTGTTTAGTCATAGTGAAGGTGATCCTCTTCAATGTATCTATATCTGCATCTTGAACCTTGGCGGCGATGACCTTGAAACCGTCTACCGATTCCGCGTCTTTAAGCATATCAAGTGCCTCTCTCTCTGTGATCTTCGCCCTCAGATCTCTTACCTCATCTTTCAGTGTCTTGGTATCCTCCACCAGTCTCTTGACTCTCTCGGATAACTTCTCCACAGGTATGCTCAGTAACCTACCGAGTTGATTCAAGGTCTCTAGGTCTCTCTCTATGTATTGAAAGGCCGCCTTCCCAGAAGTGAATTCTAACCTCTCTACACCCTTTTGAAGTCTGAATCGGCCGAGGATTCTGATGGGGGTGCACTCTGAAGTTGATCCCACGTGAGTTCCGCTGCATAGGGATGTATCCCAGTCCTGAACCTCCACCACCCTCACCTTCCCAGCTGGGGTCACGTCGGTCAAGCCCAGTCGGTCTCCATAGGTTCCCTCAGCCTCTTCCCTAGTTGTTTGCCAGCTCTTCACAGGTCTACTTTCCAGGCATATGGTGTTAGAGAAAGTCTCGATACCACGGAGTTCCTCTGGCGATATTGGTTTCCCGTAGTTGATGTCCATCCTAGCCTTCTCCTTCCCTAGCTCGAACCCCATGTATTGGAGGTCGTCAATTTTGAGGATCCTTTGGACCGCGGAGAAGACTATGTGGGATGCCGTGTGTTGCTTCATGTAAGTGTATCTGGTATCCCAGCTGATCTCTCCTCGGAGGAGGTCATCCACCCTGATCTCTCCCAACTTCATCCTTGAGATGTGGATGATGACTCCGCCAATAGACTGGGTGTCTAACACCTCCAGTTTGCTGTTCTCTCCCTCGATGTGACCAGTGTCCGCTGGTTGTCCCCCTCCCTGGGGGTGGAAACAGGTCTCCTCCAGAACCACAAAGACGTTTCCGTTTGCTTCCACGGCCTCCAAGACTTTGCTCTCGAAGCTCCTCATATATGGGTCCTCGTGGAAGAGCTGCCTGGTTTTCCTCAGGTCGCTAAGCCTATTCATGACGATGTAAGGAATTGACACATCGGTTGACATGGTAGGTTCCTCGTGAACAGTATAGGGCTGAGTAAAATTTCTTATGTTTCTTAGATAAAGACTTTTCCTTTCTTCGATCTTTTTTTGATTCTAGCCCTCTACCCTCCAGCTTTTCTCCATGCCTTCTGGCGTGAGATCTATGACATAACCTCTCAGTACTCCTNNTCGTGGATGTGGCCGTGTAGCCCCAGGAAGGGTTGATATTCTTCAAAGACTTTTCTCACGCTTGTGCTACCCACGGGTTCCGTTATGATTTGGCCTCCCGCGGTTATAGGTTTAAAGTTTTTATCCAGCTTCGGCGCAGTGTCGAGTCTAGAGTCAAAGGGAGGAGAGTGAAAATTGCATATGAGCTTATCGTGTTTATCGACCTTAGCAAACTGTTCCTTCAGTTTTTTCTCAAGCTCCTTTTCTGGACACTCCCTAGGTGAGTTCCAAGGCGTCGGATTCACCCAGTCCATACTTATCATGGAATAGTCGCCTATCATCAAAACCTTGTCCAATCCATTCATTACTCTCTCTGATCTTTCAATGACGTCGTCTATGATGAAGGAATCGTCGTTTCCCGGCGTTAATATGATCTCAGTATGGGGGTCAACCCTCTCGTCAGCCATGTTTAACCACCTCTCCATGTTCTCTCTTGTCATTCTCTCAAAGAGCTCATTCTGCAGTTTCTTATCTTTAGCTATGGCTGAGATCTCCTCGAGGCTTGACTCATAGGGATAGATTCCGTATCCCCTGCATCTTTCTACAAATTTCTCAATTTCCTCTCTGTTCCTCAATATGTGTTCTTTTCCAAAGACGGGAGCAGTCTTATGTGTCCCATCCTTTAACTCTACAATTGGGGCTACAGCTTTGCCCGTGAGATCGCCGCCCACGAGTATAAAGTCGGCCTTATAGTGTTCCGCTGAATTCAAAAACTTCATCCAGACGGATTCGCCGCCGTGGAGGTCACAGGTAAAGAGAACCCTAGTCATACCCATCTATAAAAAACTTAGCAAAAAACCTTATTATATATATTGTAACAAAGTATGAGTTATTATGATACTTACAGTAAATTTACTCTAATTTTAATCTAATAGCGAAAATAGAAAAATTTATATTGTATTTACGACATTAAAGTTACATTTCTGTTAGAGTGAATACAAAATGACTGAGGAAAAGGTACCTCTATTCGTCAGAGAAGCAACAGGGCTTGTTAGGGAAGTCGGTATGATCAGCTTCATAGCGATAGCGATGAGCTATGCTATCGGCGGAGGAATCAACAGACTTGCTGTCGTGACTGGCGGACAGAACCCAGGTGCAAATGTGGCCCTCTCCTTCCTTCTCGCGGGAATCCCGATCCTCCTTAGCTCAATAATAGGTGGCATGTTATTGAGTGGAATGCCTAGGTCTGGTGGAGCATACGTGTTCATAAGCCGGATTCTTTCCCCTCCGATAGCATTCATGCTGTCGTTCGGAGTTTGGGTCGGCTTAGGCATGGCCTTGGGATTAATCGCAAACTGGGACGTCTACTTCCTTGGGCAGCTTTTGGCCAATGCGGGTACAGCCCTTAAAGATCCCGGACTCATGAGTCTTGCGGTTACGCTTCAAGCAGACATCAACAGACTGATAATCGGAACCTTAATCGTGATCATCGTCACCGGAATCGCGATCACAAGGATGAGCATCGTGGTAAAGGTGATCGACACCATCTGGGTCATACCCTTAATAGGCAGCATCCTAACGATGGCGGTATTTCTCCCATATATGGGGGCCAGCATGAGCACACTTCAATCCGTTTGGGACGGCACATTTGGGGTTGGAGCCTTCGATGAGATATTAACGGTGGCGAAGGGTGCTGGTTGGACAGCCGAAGAGTACACTACTTTCAGCATGGGCGCCACAATAACAGCTATGTTTGCGGCTATGTTCGCTTATGGCTCTCCCTCTGTCGGATGTGCGTCAAGCGTCGCCGGTGAAGTTAAAACGCCGAGGAAAACCCTACTCTGGGGTCCGATCATAGCCATGTTAATCGTTATGTTCGTGTACATCATGTATCCTTTTATGGTATACGGCGCGTGGGATCCATTCATTAGAGCTTACACCTTCGTAAACATAAATCCGGAACTAGCAGGCCAGCTCACGATCACTCCGCCGCTCCAACCACTCATGCCGTTGTTCGCGAGCATCCTCACAAATCCAGCGCTGGGCATTTTCCTATCGCTTACTGCATTCATATGGCTCTTCAACGACCTCCTACCGTTCTTCTTAGGAGCCACCAGAATGATGTTTGCATGGTCTTTCGACAGGGCCTTTCCTACAAAGTTCGCCGAGGTCAGCGAACGATTCCACAGCCCAATTTACGCTAGCCTCGCTTTGTTCGTAGTAGCCGAATTCACATGTATAATCATGAGCGGATTCCTACTCTACGAGTTGATGCCCCAATTCGATATCATCATGATCCACCTTATAATCGGCTTTGACGGGGCCTTAGCAGTGTCTGCCACCCTGTACCCGTTCACGAGAAAAGACATCTATGATAGAAGTCCAGTCAAACCCGAAGTTGGTGGTGTCCCGTTGATCTCAGTGCTAGGGGCCATAACCACCGGGCTTATGCTATGGTTGTACTGGATCATGTGGGGTCAACTGGCACCTAACGGCGTGTTAACATCATCCGCCTACTACGGAATATTCGTATACACCGTTGGACTGATCATCTTTACAGTGATGGCGTCGAGGGCTGTTAAGAAAGGTATCCCCCTATCATCTATCTACTCAGAAATCCCACCTGAATAGAACTATCTACTCAGAAATCCCCCCCTTTTTTTATATTTTCGCATACTTTACTAAGCTCTTACTTATGAAGACTGGATTCCTATGAATTGTCTTCTCTCTGAGGTCAAATAACACAAAGCCTATTCTCCTGTCAAGAAGGCTCTCAACGTAATTAATGCACTGAGAGCTGAACCCTTCACTGCTCGCGACAAAGACACAACACCAATGTAATTTTTCTCTTTCAACATGGCGAAAAGCAGCTTTAAAGATCTGCTTTACCATACGAAGAGGAATTTGGCTCTCTCTGCTGAAGATGAGGACGGCCACAGGATATGAAGGAACCATCTTTTCCATTATCCTCGAAAAGGCGACTCCCATCCCTCTGATTCCGGTGTCACCTTTAATGAGTAGATCTACGGTGACCCCGTTGATTTTGAAGTCGCGTCTCGACTCTTTCCACGAAGCTGCGCTTATTCCTCGTTTAACGATGGCCTTCTCAACCTTCGCAAGATACCGTTCAACCTCTGTTTGGGGATTTTTAAATGCCCATCTATATTCTCTAGCCCTTCTGTGCATAATGCTACTGTACATCAAAAACCCAGTGCTGGTCAGCATAAGGGCGAGTGATATCAGTGTGGAGACAAATGAGGCGACGAGACCAGCAATCAGCAGCAAGATGCCGATGTTGCGAATCCTCTTGGATTTTTTTATCTTGATTTTCTCCATCAAAAAGCCCTCTCAGGGAAGGCCTGAGGAAGACCGGTTGAATCATCCCTCGAACGCATGTCGGTTACCCAATAATTCTCTCAGCCTACGTACTTTAGTGTGACGTATCTTGAGCCGAGAAGCTCACCTGTCTTAAATCTCTCTACGCTCAAGGGCGAGATATCCAAGGTGGAGGTCTTCCCATCAACTATCAGCTCTGATATAAGCCGCCCCACGACCGGGGCGAGCTTGAACCCATGTCCGCTGAAACCCGCGGCACAGATGAAGCCTTCCAAACCGGGAACCTCGCCAAGGATAGGGTGCCAATCCGGTGGAGCCCCATCGATTCCTGTCCACCCCCGGACATACCCCGCGTCCTTGAATAGGAAGACTCTTTGGATCATCTTCTCAGATAGATCTGAGATATAATCGAAGCTGACGCCATCGTCATAGTCATCGGGATTGATCGATTCCTCCTCCTCCTTTCCTCCACCAGCCAGAACCAACCCACCTGTTTCAGGTCTGAAGTAAACTCCGTTGGGCATATCAAGCACTACAGGTCTGTTCTCGTCGTATCTCACGGTAGGCTGGAAGATCCCAACTTTGAGGGACACAGGTTCAATTGGGAGCTCCACGCCCACCATCCTCCCCACATCCCTCGTCCACGGGCCCGCGGCGTTCACCACCACCTTGGTCTCCACCTCGAACCTGTCGGTGACAACGGATTTCACTGATCCATCCCTGGTTTTGATCCCCTTGACAGGGGTGTTCGTGATAATCCTTGCCCCATTCTCCTTGGCTCTTTTTATATAAGCTTGGATTAACTCATAGGGCTCTGAGTAGCCAGCGCTCTGCTCAAAGGCGAAACCCATAGATTCATTTACGTTTATGCCCGGCTGTAGCCTGGAGGCTTCTCCAGGGGTTATGACATCCACGTCCAAGCCTAGGCTCCTCTGGAGGGATACGTTGCCCTCTAAATTTTTGATTTCCTCCTCGGGAACGCAGATCAGCAGCCCCGTCTTCACGAACTTGACCCTCTCACCGACCTCCTCGAGAAAATTCTCAAAGATTATTCTGCTCTTCATGGACATCTTGATCGTTACCTCATTGGAGTAGTGCTGCCTAATTACTGCGCTGGTCTTGCCAGTGGAACCTGAGCCCAACTCACCCTTTTCTAGGAGGACAACATCGCTTATGTCCATATCTGTGAGGTTATAGGCAATGCTAGCACCTTGGATGCCCCCGCCGATGATAACCACATTTGTCTTCTCGATCATCTACGTCCCCATAAAGATTTGTCATTAATTCTTTAAATTTTACAGTAGTAAGGGAGAAAAGCCAATGAATACCTTAATCGAGTAAAAACTTCCCCAGATAAATTTAAAAGAGTCACAATAATTATATGTGTCGATGAATCCAAGCGAATTAACGATCTGGGAGGACCCATATTACCCCGATAAGACCATCAAAATCAATCTCCCTCTCACCAGCTCAATAGATTTAGATGAGGTCTGCGAGGACCTAGGCATCCCGAACTACATCGATCTACAGTACTTCCCAATGGAAAGAGCCGTCGTGACCCTCTGGGCAGCTAAGCACGCACCAGAACTTCCTATAACGTATCCCAATGAGGTTCGGAAGAAACCCTTCAAGAAGCCGATCAAAATCGCTCTCATAGGAGGAGCCGCCTTTAAGATCCACTGCCCAAGTACTAACATGGGCGGTGCCTTCGAGAGGGAATTAAACGACGTGGACTTCGTAGCATCCCGTAAAGACTATAAGGAGCTGAAAGATCTGTTCCTACTCATGGGAGACATCGCCGGGACCCGCTACTTCCACTATATTACACCCCACGATAACAGGTTCAACGCCTTAAACGCCGAGTGGCGGATGCTGGTTCACACCTTTGACGGATTTCAAGAAGACGGCACTCCAGTTATTGGAGTCATGGATGTATTGATGAACCAGATCAGGATGAGGCACAACATTGACGTGAAGAAGGATCTTGAACACCCTGCCGAAAATCTCTACACCATAACCTTGGAAAACCTCCTTCTCTCCAAGTGCCAGTTCATCATGGAGATTTCCGACGAAGACGCCGAAGAACTTAAGAGACAAGGTGACGAATACCGCCTAATCGACTATCCCAAGAATAGCGAAGGGAAGAAGATACTAGGCATGGAGTCTAAGGACATGAAAGATGTGTCATCTCTCCTCCTCGACCACTCCATCGGGGAGGAACCCGGCTCGCTAAATCTTAAGCTGATAGAAAAAAAATGTAAGAAGGACAAGAAGTGCGGTCAGACCGTGAGGCTGAACCTGGAAAATACATACGCCAATATCGAGAGGGTTCCCAAGGAAGTTGATCTCGGAACTGGGCTGACAACGATTAAGGAGAGACTTGAAAGAATCCTAGAGGGTATACCCGAGGCCTCAAAGAAATGGTCCCCACCTTGGTGGAATACCGACGTAGTGACGCCGAAAATAATCAAATAATATCTCTTTACCTCAATCCTCTTTATAGGGTTTAACTCTCCTACTCGGTCTTGATCATGATCATCCTTTTTTTTATCTAAATAGCATTTTCAGGCAAGCTGATACATGAAAACAGTTATCTCTCTCGATTATCCTTAGCCTTCTCTATCTCCTCAATGAGGAAGGATATGACCTCTGAAGCGTCTCCGACAAAGGCGTACTCCGAATAATTAAATATTGGGGCATAGGGGTCAGTGTTAACGGATATCACGTGCTTGGAGTTCACCATCCCGGCGACGTGCTGACTGGCCCCCGAGATACCGAAGGCCACGTAAACTTCAGGCCTAACAACCTTGCCAGAGAGGCCAACTTGACGCTCATAGGATATCCAGCCAGCATCTACTGCAGCTCTCGAGCCACCCACGGCTCCCCCTAAAAGCTCCGCTATCTTGAAGAGCTGTTTGAAGTTCTCCCCGGTACCCATACCTCTACCCCCAGCCACGATGACGTTGGCACCAGATATGTCTACAGCGCCTTCTCTGACTTTGGAGGTGATCCCCAAAACCTCAGCGTCCCAAGTAATGGGTTCATACTCCACCCTGATTATGGCGCACTCCTTTGGCTCAGGGTTCTCGAGCGGCTGGAGAAAGCCCGTTAACAGGCTGGCCATCTGAGGCTTTGACCTCGGAGAAGAGAGCTTGACGTGTGCCTTCCCCTCGAATAATTGCTTCTCTCCTATTAGCACTCCTCCCTCACCGACCACTAGGTCCACACAGTTGCTCAGTAACCCTACGCCAAGGCTTACTGAAACCCTAGGGGCGAGGTCTAGGCTCTGAGAGGTCGCAGGAAAGAGCACTGCCTGGGGCTGATGCTGCTCGACAGCGTTTAGGAGCGCTTCCTTATAAGGTAACATAGAGTATGGGTCTAAATTCTCTGACTCCACCAGATAGACTTTCTCTACACCTAAAGCACCGAGTTTCTCGGCTTCTCGCCGCATATCCCGGCCTAAGATAACGACCGAGAGAGCTGCACCGAGTTTCTCAGCGATCTCTCCTCCCTTGTTCAGTAGTTGATAGGAAGCGTCAACGATCCTACCTTCTCTCTGCTCGGCGTAAACCCAAACTTCCTCGGTCAATGAAGGAACACCTCCAATTCGTCTCTCAAGATGGTCATCATCTCCTTAGCCATCTCCTCGGCCTTACCCGTTATGACCTTGGGTTCCTTGCTAGGTGGCTGGTACACCTCATGCACTTGGATGATCTCAGCCATCCAACTGGGGCCATCATTAGTAAGTTCCTCGAAGGTGAGGGTCTCCAACCTCTTCTGCCTGGCTTTTATGATGTTGAGCATAGTGGGTAGACGGGGATCATTTATGCCCGACTGGACCGTGAGGAGGACAGGTGGCTTCAGCTTGAAGGCCTCCTCCCTCCCTTCCTCTATCTCCCTCCATGCTGTAAGCTTCCTACTCTCGGTAAATTCCACTCTTGAGACCAAAGAGATGTGGGGTATGCCGAGATACTCAGCTAAGATGGGGCCGAATTGGGCTGAGGTTGTGTCTATGGATTGAGCCCCGCAGAAGATGATGTCAAAAGATAAATCTATATGGGCGAGGGCGCTTCTCACAGCCCAAGCCTTCAAGTAGGGATTAATGGATACTTGGTCTCGGGATACGATGTGCACCCCCTCGTCGGCCCCCATAGCCAATCCCTCTAATAAAACGTCCCTGGCCTTCTCCCCGCCCAATGTGATGAGGGTCACCTTTCCACCGAGACTCTCTCTCCATCGGAGAGATTCCTCGATGGCATGACGGTCATAACTGTTCATGGAGTGGGTCATGCTGTCCTCGTCTACCCAGTTCCCCTTCAGTTTAAGCCTCCCCGAAGGCTCGAGCGTCCATTTTACACAGACAGCGAAGTTCATTTTAAGATCACAATATGGTAGGATTGATCTTATCGACTTAGCAGAAGAGTTTAAACTTTTCGTACTTGCCCTTCATGAGTTTACCTGTCTTAAATCTATCGATGCTCAACTGGTCGATATTCAGCGTGGAGGCCTTGCCGTCCACAATCAACTCGGCCATCAGCCTTCCAATGGCGGGGGCCAGCTTAAAAGAGTGGTAGCCCCCGGCGACATCGCAGTAGAGTCCATCTACTTCGGGAACCCTTCCGATGATGGGGTGGAAGTCTGGTGAGACTCCGTCGATGCCTGTGTGGCCCCGGATGTAGCCAGCATCTTTGAAGGGTGGGTATCTATCGACCATCTTCTCGGCCGTCTCTGAGACGACCTCGAACTCCACCGATTCATCGTAATCATCAGGGTCGAACTCTCCTGGTATCTCGAACTCGGAGTTTGCCATGATGATGCCGCCTGTGTCGGGTCTGAAAACGACGACGTTGTGCCAGTCCAGGACTAGGGCCTTGGATTCTTCATAGTGGAAGGTGGGTTGGAAGTACACCATTTTCAAGGGGGAGTGATTGGAAATGGGCAGGTCTACTCCAGCCATCATACCGACCTTTTTAGCCCAGGGTCCCGCCGCTATGACCACAGTAGACGTTTTGATCTCACCCTTGTCTGTTACCACAGATTGAATCTCTCCACCCTCGGCTCTTATGTCTGTGACAGCCGTGTTCGGGATTATCTCTGCACCTCTATTCCTCGCCGCCTTCGCGTAGGCTTGTACCAGTTCGTGTGAGTCTGTGTAACCAGCCTTTCTTTCGTGGGCTATGGAGGTGATGCCGTGAAAATTCATTTCAGGGTATATCTTTCTGACTTCTTCGGGTGAGATGATGTCCACATCTATCCCAACACTCTTATGAAGGGCGATGTTTTCCCTCATAGGTTTATCTGTGTCTTCCTCGGCGAGAATCAGCATCCCTGTCATGACCCACTTCACTCTTTCACCTATTTCCTCCTCTGAGTTCTCCAGTATCTCTCTGCTAATAGAGGTCATCCTGATCGTTACCTCGTTGGAGTAGTGATGTCTGAGGATGGCCCCAGTTTTGGCCGTAGCTCCCTCCCCCAGCTCCCCCTTGTCGAGAAGCACGACATTTCTCTGACCCATATCCGTAAGATTGAAGGCGATGCTAGTTCCGTGGACACCACCACCGATCACGACTACGTCAGTCTTATCTTTCATATTGAATCATCAACAATCATCAAACCAATATCGGCATTTAAGGTTTA